>ULRR01023628.1_pt1 | contig 16364 bp, 10 predicted proteins | sample 1955651 | NCBI WGS metagenome assembly ULRR01 (sample SAMEA4835688, study PRJEB28245) | human gut metagenome | biome: gut microbiome; material: fecal sample | place: Denmark | collected 2008
GTACACAGCGCTTCCGACCCGGTCGAGTCCCTTGATCTCGTGTCCCTTCTCATAGGAACCGGGATAGCCCTTCGAGGCCAGTACGACGCCCAGCGTCGCGAAATCATGCCATTCGAGCTGCGTATCCGCTCCGTCGGCCACGGCGCAGAAGATATCGACGATATCGCTCTTCAGGCGCGGCAGCACGACCTCGGTTTCGGGATCGCCGAAACGGGCGTTGAACTCGATCACCTTGATCCCCTGCGGAGTCTTCATCAGACCGCCGTACAGCACCCCTTCGAAGGGACACCCTTCGGCGACCATCGCGTTGGCCGTCGGCTGCAGGATCTTTTCGAGCGCATACCGCTCATCCTCCGCCGTAACGAACGGCAGCGGAGAATAGGCCCCCATACCGCCCGTGTTGGGCCCCTTGTCGCCGTCGAAGGCGCGCTTGTGGTCCTGCGCCAGCGCCATCGGCCACACCTTGCGGCCCGACACGAAACACATGAACGAAAATTCGGGTCCCGTGAGGAAGTCCTCGACCACGACCTTGCCTTCGCCGAACTTGTCGTCGAGCAGCATGTCTTTCAGTGCGGCATCGGCCTCCTCCTGCGTCTCGGCGATCACTACGCCCTTGCCGGCCGCCAGCCCGTCGTACTTCAACACCGCCGGAAGCGGACGCGAAGCCACGTAATCCAACGCTTCGGCATACTCCGTGAAAGCGCGGTACCCCGCCGTCGGAATAGCGTATTTGGCCATCAGGTCCTTGGCGAACTCCTTGCTCGATTCGATCCGTGCGGCGGCTTTCGTCGGGCCGAAGATCCGCAGCCCGGCGGCCTTGAACGCATCGACGACTCCCGCCGCCAGCGCCACCTCCGGACCCACGACCGTAAGGCCGATTTCGTTGGCCGCTGCGAAGTCGCGCAGTCTCTCCACCTCGGTCTCCTTGATCGCCACGCACTCGGCCTGCGCCGCAATGCCCGCATTGCCGGGGGCGCACCAGATTTTCTCCACCTGCGCCGAGCGTGCGAGGGCGTCTACGATCGCATGTTCACGGCCGCCGCCGCCTATTACCAGAACTTTCATATTCGTTTATTTTATCCGTTCTTTCAAAGAAATTTCAAAAAACATCCAGTTTTTTCACAGATGAATCAAGCGACACATCTGACAATCTTTATCCAAAGTCCCCCTTATCAAAGGGGGATTTAGGAGGATTATCAATATAGTTCGCCGCATGGTCAAGCACTAAAGCCTTGCTTTAGTGCTTGAAATGCCTTTCGCCCGTAAATACCATGGCGATACCCTTCTCGTCGGCCTTCTTGACCGAATCTTCGTCGCGCACCGAGCCGCCCGGCTGCACGATCGCCGTCACGCCGTATTCGGCGGCCAGCGTCACGCAGTCGTCAAAGGGGAAGAAGCCGTCCGAAGCCAGCACCAGCCCTTCGGTAACGCCCGCAGCATGCGCCTGTTTGAGGGCGATCTCGGCCGAACCGATACGGTTCATCTGGCCTGCGCCGACGCCCAGCGTCCGGCCGTCCTTCACGACCACGATAGCGTTCGACTTCACATGCTTGACGATATGCCAGCCGAAGTTCATGTCGTCCATCTGCTCCGCTGCGGGCTTCGCCGCCGTCACGCACATATCGGCCGTCACGCTCTTCGTCGCCACGTCGAGGTCCTGCACCAACAGACCGCCGTTCACGCTCACGTACTGCTTCTGTCCGACGGCGCCCTGCTCCATATCGACCTCAAGCAATCGCAGGTTTTTCTTCGTGCAAAGCACTTCGAGCGCGCCCTCGTCGAATTTGGGAGCCATGATGATTTCGAGGAAAATCGGCTTCATCAGCTCGGCCGCCTCCTTCGTAACGGTGCGGTTCGTCGCCACGATACCGCCGAAAATCGACACCTTGTCGGCTTCATAGGCCTTGGTCCACGCTTCCACGACATCCTTTCCTACCGCCGCGCCGCAGGGATTCATATGCTTCAGACCCACGCAGAAGGGCTTGTCGAACTCGCGCACGATGCACAGCGCGGCGTTGGCGTCCTGAATATTGTTGTAGGACAGCTCCTTGCCGTTGAGCTGTCTGGCAAAAGCCAGCGAATAGGGCACCTTTTTCCCCTCGCGGTAGAATCGGGCCGACTGGTGCGGGTTCTCGCCGTAACGCAGCGACTGCACGAGGTCGAATTCGAGGAACAGCTTCTCGTTCAGCCCGGCCTGCGCACGCATGTAGGTCGCGATCATCGAATCGTACTCGGCGGTATGGGTATAGGCCTTGGCCGAGAGCTTCAGGCGCGTGGCCTTCCCGGTGTTGCCGCCGGCGCGGATTTCGTCGAGAATCTGCGCATAGTCCGCAGGATCGCAGACCACCGTCACGTCGGCCCAGTTCTTGGCCGCAGAACGCAGCATCGAGGGACCGCCGATGTCGATATTCTCGATGGCGTCCTCCATCTTCACGCCGGGCTTCGAGATCGTCTCCCGGAACGGATAGAGGTTCACGCAAACCATGTCGATAAACTCGATATTGTTCTCCTTCAGCGCCTTCAGGTGTTCGGGATCGTCGCGGCGGGCCAGCAGGCCGCCGTGCACGTTGGGGTGCAGGGTCTTGACGCGGCCGTCGCAGATTTCGGGAAATCCCGTCACGTCGCTGATGTTGATAACCTCGACACCGCTGTCGGAGAGCAGTTTCATCGTGCCGCCCGTGGCGATCACCTCCCAGCCCAAGGCACGCAGGCCCTTGGCGAAATCAACGACACCCGTTTTGTCGCTGACACTTATCAATGCTCTCATCTGTTACTATTTTATTTCGATATTTTCCGAATGAAAATTACTGTAATACCTGCCTTCCACGGCCGTAAACCGCAGTACGCTGTAGTCCGGATCGTCCACGCCCTGCGGATAATACTCCGTATCGCCCTCGCGCCAGATCAGCCGCCGGCTGGCAGCGTCCTCCAGTACCTCCATCGTCCCGCGGAGCATCAGCCCCTCGAAAGAAGCCCCGTCGCAGAAATAGACGGCCGCCTTGGGATTGCGGCGGTATTGCGCCGCCCGCATCGACGAGGTGTTGGTCGTAAAGTAGAAGACCTTCAGCCCCTCCCGTACGCGCGGTGCGAGCATGGCCTTCATATTGGGGAAACCCTCGGCATCGACCGAGCCGATAAAGGCGACGGCCTGTCGGTCGACGAGCGATTCGAGCGTATTGAATGCGACATTCATGGATCGAGCAGTTTTTTTATCGTTTCTACGTAAAGCGGATATTCCACCGCATGAATCCGGGCTTCCAGCTCTTCGATGTCGTCACCGTCGTACTCGAAGGCCCGCTGGGCGATGATCCGTCCGCCGTCGAGCGACGCATCGACATAGTGGATCGTCACCCCGAACACCTTGACCCCGTATTCCATCGCCTGTTCGATGGCATGCGCTCCGCGGAACGCCGGCAGCAGCGAGGGATGGATATTGACGATCCGTCCTCCGTAAGCCTCCAGCAACACGTCGCCGACGATGCGCATATACCCCGCCAGACAAACCAGTTCCACGCCCGCGGCATCGAGCAGCCGCACGATTTCACGTTCGTAATCGGCCTTCGAAGCGTACTCCTTCGGCGCGAAGACAAACGTTTCGACACCGTGCGCGGCGGCGCGTTCGACAACCCGCGCTCCGGGTTTGTCGCAAACCATGAGCACCACCTCGCCCCCGGTCATGCCCTGCTCGCAGGCCGAGACGATGGCTTCGAAATTGGTGCCGCTGCCGCTGGCGAAGACTGCGAGGCGTCGCACGGCCTTAGCGGATTACGACACCTTCGGCGTCGGTTACACGTCCTATCACCGAGGCCTTTTCGCCCTGCGCGGTCAGGATGCCGATGGCCTTGTCCGCCTCCGATGCATCGAGGGCGATGACCATGCCGATACCCATGTTGAAGATGTTGAACATCTCGCGGTGCGCCACCTTGCCGTACTTTTCGAGGAAGCGGAACACGGGCAGAATCTCCCATGCCCCCTCTTCAATTTCGAGTCCCTGCCCGTCGTGCAGGATGCGGGGAATATTCTCGTCGAATCCGCCGCCCGTGATGTGGCTGATGCCGTGTACGTCGCAGTTGCGGATCACCTCCAGCACCTGCTTGACATAGATTTTGGTCGGAGTCAGCAGCACCTCGCCCAGCAGTTTGTTTGACAGTTCGGGATATACCTCGTGCAGGTCGAAGCAGTTGTCGGCGACGATCTTGCGCACAAGGCTGAAACCGTTGGAGTGCACGCCGCTCGACGCGATGCCGACCAGCACGTCGCCCGCCTTGACCTTCGAGCCGTCGATCAGTTTCGACTTCTCGACCACGCCGACCGTAAAGCCCGCGATGTCGTACTCACCCTGCGCATACATGCCCGGCATCTCGGCCGTCTCGCCGCCCACCAGCGCGCAGCCGGCCTGACGGCAGCCCTCGGCCACGCCGCTGACGATGGCTTCGATCTTCTTCGGCTCGTTGTGGCCCACGGCCACGTAATCGAGGAACACCAGCGGTTCCGCGCCCTGCGCCAGCACGTCGTTCACGCACATGGCCACGGCATCGACGCCGATCGTGTCGTGCTTGTCCATCTCGAACGCCAGCTTGAGCTTGGTGCCCACGCCGTCGGTGCCGCTCACCAGCACCGGCTCCTTCACGTTCAGCGCCGAAAGGTCGAACATGCCGCCGAAGGCGCCGATATTGCCCATCACGCCCAAACGCGAGGTCGACGCGACGTGCTTCTTGATGCGCCGCACCACTTCGTATCCGGCTTCGAGGTTTACGCCGGCCTTCTCATAACTCTGTGCCATTATAGTCTACTTGAATGGTTTACTTAACATTTTACATCTTTGTTCGCCTCATCGACCGACTGGTACAGCGCCGTGGGATACTCGCCCGTGAAGCAGGCCATGCAAAGCTCCTTGCGGTTGCCGGCCTTGAGCAGCGCGCCGGGCGTCAGGAACGCCAGCGAATCGGCGCAAATCTCCTCGCGTACGCCTTCGAGGTCCTTGCGGGCCGAAATCAGTTCGTCGCGCGTCGAAGTGTCCACGCCGTAAAAACACGGATGTGTCATCTGCGGACTGGCGATGCGCACATGCACCTCCGTCGCCCCGGCCTCCTTGAGCATCGTGACGATGCGGCGCGAAGTGGTGCCGCGCACGATCGAGTCGTCCACCAGCACGACGCGCTTGCCCTTGACGATGCTGCGCACGGCCGAAAGCTTCATCCGAACACCCTTCTCGCGCAGCTCCTGCGAGGGCTGGATAAACGTACGGCCGATATACTTGTTCTTGATGAGTCCCATTTCGTACGGCAGGCCGCTCGCTTCGGCGTAGCCCATCGCCGCGCTGAGGCTCGAATCGGGAACACCGACCACGATATCCGCATCGGCCGGCGACTCCTTGAAGAGCAGACGGCCCGACTCCTTGCGGTAGGCGTGGACGTTGCAGCCGTCGATGTCGCTGTCCGGACGGGCGAAGTAGATATACTCCATCGAGCACATCTCGCAGCGCTTGTACATCGAGTAGTCGCGGCTGCGGATACCCTGCCTGTCGATCGTCACGATCTCGCCCGGCTCGACGTCGCGCACGAACTCGGCACCCAGCACGTCGAACGCGCAGGTTTCGCTCGACACGACATAGCCGTCGCCCAGCCGGCCGATGGCCAGCGGACGCAGGCCGTATTTGTCCCGGCAGGCGTAAATGCGGTTGGCGGTCATGATCAGGAACGCGAACGCCCCCTCCAGCATGTTCAGCGCATCGATGATCGAAAAGATGCGCGGCCGGTCGTGGTAGCGGGTCTCCTTCTTGATCAGGTGGGCCAGAATCTCGCTGTCCGACGTGGACTGGAACAGGCTGCCCTTGTTCTCCAGATACTCGCGCAACAGGGCCGAATTGACGATGTTGCCGTTGTGGGCCAGCGCGAAATCGCCCGTGTTGTGACGGAACAGAAACGGCTGCACGTTCTCGATGCCGCCGCCTCCGGCGGTCGTATAGCGCACATGGCCGATGGCCGTATTTCCCTTGAGCGTCGCCAGTTTCGCCTCGTCGAACACCTCGGTCACCAGTCCGCTGCCCTTGATGCGGCGGAAAATTCCCCCTTCGTCGACGGCCACGATACCCGCGCCCTCCTGTCCGCGGTGCTGCAGTGCATGCAGGCCGTAATAGCTCAGCGATGCAGCGTCGGGCACCCCGAAGACGCCGAACACACCGCACTCCTCATGCAACTCCCGGTCGCTAATCTGCCGCATCGCCATTACTCCACGATTTTCTGCAGACGGGCAAGAATCTCCTCGTAAGCCTCGCGCACCTTGCCCAGATCGCGGCGGAAACGGTCCTTATCGAGTTTCTCGTTGGTGGACATGTCCCACAGACGGCAGGTGTCGGGCGACACCTCGTCGGCGAGGACGATCTCGCCGTCCGACGTGCGGCCGAACTCGATCTTGAAGTCCACGAGGTTGATGTTCATTTTGGCGAACATGTTCCGCAGCACTTCGTTGATGCGCGAAGTCATGGCGTAAATCAGATCCAGCTCGTCGTAGGTCACGGCGCCCAGCGCTACGGCGTGGTGGTCGTTGATCAGCGGGTCGCCCAGTTCGTCCTTCTTGTAGCAGATGTCGTAAATGGTGTTCGACGGCTGCGTGCCCTCCTCGATGCCCAGACGCTGGGCCATCGAGCCTGCGATGATGTTGCGCACGATCACCTCCAGCGGAATGATCGTCACCTTGCGGCAGATCTGGTCGCGGTCGTTGATCGTCTCGATGTAGTGCGTCTTGATGCCCGCCTTCTGAAGCTCTTTGAAAATCAGGGTCGAGATGGCGTTGTTCAGCACGCCCTTGTTCTCGATCGTAGCCTTCTTGATGTTGTTGAAAGCCGTCGCCGCATCCTTGTAGTGAATGATGATCTTTTCGGGATCGTCGGTGCGGAAAACCTGTTTTGCCTTGCCCTCGTAGAGCATTTCGAGCTGTTTCATGATGTTTGTGTTTTTTAAGTTTATTTGTTGATTCGTTCTATTTCATATCAAAGTCCACCAGAATCGGACGGTGGTCCGAGGGGTGGTAGAAGTTCGACAACTTGCCCGGATCGCGCACCGGCTCGGTGAAGTCGTCCGCAATCACCTCGGCACGGGTGATCCGTTCGCAGAGCGGCGGCGTGCAGTAGACGAAGTCGATGCGGCTCTGCCCGTGGGTCGTGGTATGGAATTCGCCGGGGTGCTTCTCCGCGATCACGTCGACATAGGGCGTATGCTCCGCGATATAATCATGCACCAGCAGGCGCGTGTCGTCGTCGGGATAGTTGTAAATCCGGTTGTCGAGGCGCGAGCGCGAATTGAAGTCGCCCATCATCATCCACAACTGCTGTCCGGCGTCGGACTGCGTAGCGATCGTATGCGAGCAGATATACTCGATCTCCATGCGCCGGTAACGGTCACCGCCGTGTTCGGCCTTGCTGGCGTCGCGGTCCACGGCCTGAAAGGCATACGCCTGCGGCCACGTATGGAGCGTCACGATATTGACCGGCCTGCCGTTCTTCACGATCCGGGCCCAGCCCGCGCCGTGCGAAACGATGCTGTCGGGAGCTTGGCCGACGATCCGCCGCACGTTCTCGATCGGATACTTCGACGTAACGACCTGCGGGAAATTGTCGCGGTGGCCGCCCACATACCAGTATTTATGACCGTAACGGGCCGCCAGTTCGCCCCAGTTAGCCGTCAGGTAGCGATCGACCGAATCCATCCTCTCCGCCGTACCCGACTTATAGATCGACTGGGCCTCGCACCACACGCATACGTCGGGATCGTAGCCTTTGACCCACGCCACGAAATTGTCGTAGCCGTTGCTCTGGTCCGACCACATGCCGTTCTGAATATTCCAATAGAGCAGACGCATGTCGTCCGTCCGCTCGCCGCATCCTGCGGTCAGCGCCGCCGCAAAAAGCAGGAGCGCCGCAAAACGATAAAAAGAGGTCTTCATAGGCATATGGTTTCGGTTTACACTATTTCGATTTGCGGAAATACTCGACGGCATTGCGGAACAGCGCCTGCTCCTTGTTGCCGGCGATATTCTTGAAAAGGTTCTTCCCGTAACGCTCCGTATGGCCCATCTTGCCCAGAATCCGGCCGTCGCGCGATACGATGCCTTCGATGGCGTACGACGAGCCGTTGGGGTTGTAGGGCGCCTCGGCCGTCACGCGGCCTTCGGCATCGACGTACTGGAAGGCCACCTGCCCGTTGGCGAAAAGCTCCTTGGCCAGCTCCTCGCTGACGACGAACTTGCCCTCGCCGTGGCTGACGGCGATCGAGTGCACCTCGCCCAGTTCGAAGCCCGCGAGCCACGGGGAGTTGAGCGTCGAGACGCGCGTCGAGACGATCTGCGAGATATGCCGGTTGACGTCGTTGCGGAACAGCGTCGGGGAATCCTTCGTCACCATGCCCAGACGGCCGTACGGCAGCAGTCCCGACTTGACCAGCGCCTGAAAACCGTTGCAGATGCCGAGGATAAGGCCGCCGCGGTCAAGCAACGCGTGAATTTCCTCGCGTATATCCTTGTTGTTAAGTACGTTCACGATAAACTTCGCGCTGCCGTCCGGCTCGTCGCCCGACGAGAAGCCGCCGCAAAGCACGAAAATATGGGCGCGGCGGATATGCTCCTTCATCTGGGCGATCGAGCGCAGGATGTCGTCGCCGCCCAGATTGCACAATACGCTGGTCGTCACCTCGGCTCCCGCATTGCGGAACGCCTTGGCCGTATCGTAATCGCAGTTCGTGCCGGGGAATACGGGCAGGTAGGCCACCGGACGCTCGACGGCTTCGCCCTCATAGGCAAAGGTGCGGCGTTCGGGTTCGGCGCTCATCACGTCGGCACGGTTCTCGCCCTTGTCGGGGTAAACCGTCGTGAATTTCACGGTATTGGCTTCGTACAACCCGTCGAGCGGCATCCGTACGCCGTTCACGGTCAGGGCTTCGTCGGCGACGGTCGCACCCAGCAGTTCGGCCGCCGGGAAATCCAGTTCGCCGTCGCTCTCCACGAGAATCGAACCGTAGGCGTATTCGTAAAGCCTGCTTTCGTCCGTCGTCACCTCGGCGCCGATCCGGTTGCCGAAAGCCATCTTCGCAAGGCCCTCGGCCACGCCGCCGAATCCGACGGACCATGCCGAAAGTATCTTCCCGCTCTCGATCTGCCCGCTCACGAAACCGAAGTTGGCCTTCAGCTGCGCCGTGTCGGGCATGTAATTCTCCTTCGGGGTATGGCGCACGAGGTAGATGCGGCTGCCGGCCTTCTTGAAGTCGGTCGAGATGACCGTTCCGGCGTCAACCGTCGTGATGCCGAAAGCCATCAGCATCGGCGGGACGTTGATATGCTGGAACGTGCCGCTCATCGAGTCCTTGCCGCCGATCGACGGGAGTCCCAGCTCGACCTGCATCTTCAGCGCGCCGAGCAGTGCGCCGAGAGGCTTGCCCCACGATTCGGGATTCTTGGTCATGCGCTCGAAATACTCCTGATACGAGTAACGCATCCTGTCGTAGCGCGCACCCGCCGCCACGACCTTCGCCGCGGCTTCCACCACGGCATAGGCCGCGCCGTGGTAGGGGCTCCACGAAGCGATGAAGGGATTGTAACCGAAGGCCATGATGCTGGCCGTGTCGGTGTAGCCGTCGGTCGGAAGCTTCTGCACCGAGACCTGCGTCTCGCTGCCCTGCGTACGGCCGCCGAAGGGCATCAGTACGGTCGAGGCGCCGATCGTCGAGTCGAACATCTCGACGAGTCCCCGCTGCGAAACGACGTTGTTGTCCCTGAGGTTATTCTCAAAACGCGCGGCAAGCGTATCGCCGGCGATTTCACGTACGAACGGATTGCGGTTTTCCACCTCTCCGACCTTCGCTTCGGCATAATGCCGGGCGCCGGCGCTGTCGATGAATTCGCGCGAGAGGTCCACGACCTTGCGGTCCTTGTTGAACATCCGCATACGGGCCGTGTCGGTCACATCGGCCACCTCGACGGCTTCGATATTCTCTTCGAGACAGTAGCGCATGAACGTCTCGACGTCTTTCGCTTCGACGACTACCGCCATGCGCTCCTGCGACTCGCTGATGGCCAGCTCCGTGGAGTTCAGGCCGCTGTACTTGGTCTTCACGCGGTCGAGGTAAATGTCCAGCCCGTCGGCCAGCTCGCCGATGGCGACGCTGACGCCGCCCGCGCCGAAGTCGTTCGATTTCTTGATGAGCCGCGTCACCTCCGGACGGCGGAACAGACGTTCGAGCTTGCGCTCCTCCGGAGCGTTGCCCTTCTGCACCTCGCTGCCGCAGGTCTCCAGCGACTTGGTGTTGTGTTCTTTCGACGATCCGGTAGCTCCGCCGATGCCGTCGCGGCCCGTACGGCCGCCCAGCATGATGATCTTGTCGCCCGGAGCGGGTTTCTCGCGGCGGACGTTCTCCGCCTTCACGGCGCCCACCACGGCGCCCACTTCGAGACGCTTGGCCACATAGCCGTCGTGGTACACCTCGCGTACGTGAGTCGTGGCCAGACCGATCTGGTTGCCGTAGCTCGAATAACCGGCCGCGGCCTTTTTCGAAATCACGCTCTGCGGGAGTTTGCCTTCGAGCGTGTCGCCCACCTTCTGGTAGATGTCGCCCGCACCCGTCACGCGCATCGCCTGATAGACGTAGCTGCGGCCTGACAGCGGGTCGCGGATAACGCCGCCCAGACAGGTCGAAGCGCCGCCGAACGGCTCGATCTCGGTCGGATGGTTGTGGGTTTCGTTCTTGAACTGCAGCAGCCACTTCTCGGTCCGGCCGTCCACGTCGACATCGACATAGACCGAGCAGGCGTTGTTCTCGTCACTCACCTCCATATCGTCCAGCAGCCCCTTCTTGCGCAGGTAGCGGGCGCCGATCGTGGCCATGTCCATCAGGCAAATGCTCTTGTGCTCGCGGCCCAGCTCACGCCGGATGCGCAGGTAGAGGGCCAGCGAATCTTCGATTTCGTCCTTGACGAACGACTCCTCGACCGTAATTCCCTCCAGCTCGGTCGTGAAGGTCGTATGGCGGCAATGGTCGCTCCAATAGGTATCGAGGATGCGCAGTTCGGTTTCATAGGGATCGCGGCCCTCGGCGCGGAAATACTTCACCACCTCGCGCAGATCGTCGGCGTTCATCGCCAGTCCGTACTGCGCGCAGTAGGGCGCCAGCTCGGCGTCGGTCATCTTCGTGAAGCCTTCGAGCACGGCGACGGGCTTCACCTCGGCCTGCTCCATGTCGCTGAGCACGCTCAGGTCCTTTTCGCGCGACTCGACGGCATTGATATAGTAGCGTTTGATCCGCGCGATCTCCTCGTCGGTCACCGCGCCGTCGAACAGCAGCAGCTTCGACGAACGGATGCGCACCTCGGCCGACGGGTCGATCAGCCGCACGCAATCCACGGCCGATGCGGCACGCTGGTCGAACTGGCCGGGAAGATACTCCACGGCGATATACTTCTGTCCCGCGAGGTCGCACGCATCGGTCACGCTGTCGGTCACCACTTCGCCGAAGACGCTGTAGCGGGTCTTTTCGAGCAGTTCCTCCGAAAAGCCGAACAGATCGTAAACGTTCAGCAGCCGCAGTTCGCGGATATCGAGGTTCAGGTTGGCGTTCAGTTCCCGGCGCAGGCTTTCGGCCTCGACCCGGAAACGGGGATGTTTTTCAACAAAAATCCGGTAGTTTTTCATCCTATATCGTTTAATATTCTTCATTCGTTTCTGCGGTCCTTACCGACCGTTCCGCCGGTCTTCGTCCTCGCCGCCGCTTCCGGAAGCTCCTCCCGTCCGCCTGCGGCGACGCATGCGGGACCGGCCCCGCTATTTCACAAACCGGTCGGCCCAGACGGCCCCGTATTCCGCCGGAGTCATGCCCACGAAGGTAATGTGTCCCATCTTGCGCTTCGGCCGGCTCTCGGTCTTGCCGTAGAGACGGACATGCACGCCCGGACGGTTTTCGGCGGCGATCGCTTCGGCCGCTTCGAGGTCCTGTCCCAAGATATTCTTCATCACGGTCGGCGCCACCAGCCGCGGCTCCTGCAGCGGCTCTCCCAAAAGGAAGCGCACCAGCTCGCGGAACTGGTTGGTCGTACAGCCTTCGATCGTATAGTGTCCCGAATTGTGGGGGCGCGGCGCCATTTCGTTGAAGAAGAATTCGCGGCCCTTCACGAAAAACTCGATCGCCAGAATTCCCCGGTAACCGCACGTCAGCATAAACCGCTCGCCGGCGGCGGCCATCCGTCCGCGCAGCTCGTCGTCCATCTCCCCGGCGGGCACGAAGCACAGATCGAGGATGCCGTCGCGGTGGACGTTGCGGCCGATCGGAAAGGTGACGACACGGCTCCCGTCGGAGACCAGCACGACGCTGGCTTCGAAATCGAAGGGCACGAACTGCTCCAGAATACAGGGCACGGCGAGCATCGGCAAAGCCTTCTCGATGTCGGCCTCGGTCTTCAGCACCAGCTGTCCGTGACCGTCGTACCCCAGCGTCCGGGTCTTCAGCACGGCGGGCAGGCCGATCTTCGCCACAGCGGCGCGCAGCGACGCTTCGTCGTCCGCGGCGGCGTATTCGGGCGTCGCCAGCCCGCCGGCACGGGCGTTGTCCTTCTCGCGCAGGCGGTCCTGCGAATCGAAGAGCGGACGGAAGCCCTGCGGGATGTTGTATTTCTTCTCAAGCGGGATCAGCACACTGCCCGGCACGTTCTCGAACTCGTAGGTCACCGCGTCGCTGCGGCGGCAAAGCTCCTCCAGCGCCGCAGGATCGTCGTACGCCGCCACGATCCGCTCGTCGCTGAGCGCAAAGGCCGGAGCATCCGCCGCCGGATCGAGACACACCGTGCGCGCTCCGAGCTGGTGCGCCTGTTCGATAATCATCAGCCCCAGCTGGCCGCCGCCTATGATGCCGATCGTCTTCATCTAAAGTTCCGCTTTAAGTACGTCGGCGGTCTGCTTGGCGCGGAACGCTTCGAGCCGGGCTGCGAGTTCCGCGTCCTGCAAAGCGAGAATCGAGACGGCGATCAGCGCCGCATTCTTCGAACCGTTGATCGCCGTGGTGGCCACGGGAACGCCCGCGGGCATCTGCACGATCGACAACAGCGAGTCCAGCCCGTTCAGGGCGCGCGACTTGACCGGAACGCCCACCACCGGCAGTGTCGTCATCGAAGCCACCATGCCGGGCAGGTGCGCCGCACCGCCCGCACCGGCGATGATCACGCCGATACCGCGCGCCTTGGCCGTCTTGGCATACTCGCACAACAGATCGGGCGTACGGTGGGCGCTTACGACGCGCTTTTCGAAATCGACACCGAATTGTTCGAGCGTGGCGACGGCGTCGGCCATCACCTCGTAATCGCTCACCGAGCCCATAATCACACCGACCTTCATATCCTTTGGTTTTAAGTTTTTCAAAAAAGCAGACCGCCACGACATCGCATGTCATGGCGGTCTGGTATCTATCCGCGCATCCCGCTGCAGGACATCTGCTGCCCCTGCGACTGCGCGCTCTGACCCTGCTGTCGGCACGACGAATAGAATGCAGCGGCTTGGCCCTGCTGTTTCTTTCGTTCGCGTTGATCGATTTTGCCTGTGGAGGTCATGAGATATGTCCGGATTAACCTAACAATTGTAAAAACAACGCTACAAAAGTAGTATTTTCCGGCCAATTTTCAAAACCGAAAGTCAGATTCTATTGACAAATTATCGACATTCTCCGCGGCTGAGCGAATAGGGCGCGTCCTGCGGGTCGACACCCCGTTTGTACGCCGGATCGGGCTGCATCGCAAAGTCTATTTTCGCGCCTTTTACGAGATCCGACCAGCGGATGAAGTTGCGGTCGTATCGCTTTCCGTCGAGCTTCATGGTGCCGATATAGCGGTTTTCGGGAGCGTTGTCCGGAGCCTCGATCACGATCTTCTTTCCGTTCTCCAGTTTCACGGTCGCCTTGCGGAACAGGGGCGACCCTATGACGTACTGGTCCGAAGCCGGACATACGGGATAGAATCCCATGGCCGAGAAGACATACCACGCGGAGGTCTGGCCGTTGTCCTCGTCGCCGCAGTAGCCGTCGGGCTTGGACGAATAGAGACGGTCCATCACCTCGCGCGTCCAGTACTGCGCCTTCCACGGCTGGCCCGCATAGTCGTACAGGTAGATCATATGCTGCGCAGGCTGGTTGCCGTGGGCGTAGTTGCCCATGTCGGCCACCTGCATCTCGGTGATCTCGTGAATGCGGGTCCCGTAATAGCTGTCGTCGTAGATCGGCGGCACGACGAACACCGAGTCGAGCATTTCGGCGAATCCTTCCCGGCCGCCCATCAGCTCGGCAAGTCCCTGCACATCGTGGAACACCGACCATGTGTAGTGCCATGCGTTGCCCTCGGTGAAGGCGTCGCCCCACTTGTAGGGGCTGAACGGCGACTGGAACTCTCCGTTCTCGTTGCGGCCGCGCATCAGCTTGGTCGTCTTGTCGAATACGTTGCGGTAGTTGCGCGAAGCCTCCTCAAGCGCCGCGGCATCCTCCGTCTTACCCAGCTTGCGGGCCACCTGCGCGATACACCAGTCGTCGTAGGCGTATTCGAGCGTGCGGGCGACGTTCTCGTTGATCTTCACGTCGTAGGGAATGTATCCCAGCCGGTTGTAATACTCGTGCCCCAGACGTCCGGTCGAGGAGACGCCGGGGTGGACGTTCGTTCGTGCGTGCATCATGGCGTCGTAGAGCGTCTGCCACTCCTTTTCAGGCGTGACGCCCTTGAGGAGCGCGTCGGCCACCACCGATGCGGAGTTGTTGCCCACCATGCAGCCGCGATGGCCCGGCGAGGCCCATTCGGGCAGGAAGCCGCTTTCGCGGGCCGTGTTGGCCAGTCCCTGCTGGATTTCGGCGTTCACCGAAGGATAGACCAGATTGAGCAGCGGGAACAGACTGCGGAACGTGTCCCAGAACCCGGTGTCGGTATACATGTAGCCGGGGAGCACTTCGCCGTTGTAGGGGCTGTAGTGCATGATTTCGCCCGAAGCGGTCACTTCATAGAATTTACGCGGGAAAAGCACCGAACGGTACAGGCACGAATAGAAGGTGCGCATCTGCTCTTCGGTGCCGCCCTCGACCTCGATGCGGCCCAGCACTTCGTCCCAGCGCTCCTGCGCCTTGGACTTGACGGTCTCGAAGTCGTCGGCCCCCAGCTCCCTGAGATTCTGAACGGCCTGTTCGGGCGAGATGAACGACGAAGCCACGCTGGCGCAGACCTGCTGGCCGCGGCGGGTCGGGAAGTGCACCTTCGCCACGGCGTGTCCGCCCGTCACCGACTTGCTGCCGTCGGGATAGAGCAGGTTGCTGCCGGGTTCGTACTCGCCGGGAGCGTCGGTCAGCTCGACGGCAGTAAACGGCGTATCGAAGCGCACGACGAAGTAATTGCGGAAATTATCAGGAACGCCGCCGCTGTTGCGCGTGGTGTACCCCACGATCGTGCGGGCGTCGAGCATGCCGATCTGCGAACCGCGGTCGAAGGCGTCGATCACAACGCCCGACTCGTCGCTTTCGGGAAAGGTGAAGCGCATCATCGCGGCACGTTCGGTCGGGGCGATCTCGGCGCGGATGTCGTGGTCGGCCAGATAGACCCTGTAATAGTAGGGCTTCGCCACCTCGGCTTGGTGCGAATACCAGCTCGCGCGGGACTCTTCGTCCAGCTTATCATTCCCGCGCACGGGCATCAGCGCGAACTGGCCGTAGTCGTTGATCCACGGCGAGGGCTGGTGGGTCTGCTTGAAGCCCCGGATCCGGTGCGCCCCGTAGGTATAGGCCCAGCCGTCGCCCATCTTGCCGGTTTGGGGCGTCCAGAAGTTCATACCCCAAGGCAGAGCGACGGCAGGATAGGTATTGCCCGTAGAGAAGGCAACGTCCGACTGCGAGCCTACCAATGTCGAAACATAGTCCGACGGACGCTGCGGGGATCGCTGCCCGGCCGAAGGGCACGAACAGCCGGCCAAAACGGCGGCGCAAAGGGCCGCGAAAAAGATATTTCTACTTTTCATTGCTGTCATTTCCGTTTAAAGTTCGTACCATAGGGCAGGCTCCGGTCCCATTTCGAATTCGAGCGTGCCGCCCGCGGCGATCTCTTCGAAACCGATATAGGGCTTGGCGTACGGCTCGCCGTTGAGCTTCACGCGCTGAATGTATTTGTCAGCCGCCGAATTGTTGTGCGCGATCACGGTGAACACGCCGTCGCGCACGCGCAGCTCGGCCTTGTCGAAGAGCGGCGAACCGAAGAAGTAGCGTCCTCCGGCCGGCTCGACCTGATAGAATCCCAGCGACGAAAGCACGTACCACGCCGACATCTGGCCGACGTCCTCGTTGCCCGACAATCCGTCGGGCTGGTCGTGGTAG
>ULRR01042139.1_pt1 | contig 16263 bp, 12 predicted proteins | sample 1955651 | NCBI WGS metagenome assembly ULRR01 (sample SAMEA4835688, study PRJEB28245) | human gut metagenome | biome: gut microbiome; material: fecal sample | place: Denmark | collected 2008
ACGACGCCAACGCCAACGTCGAGAACAAGAACATCGCCACGCTCATCGGCGAGCTGCCCAAGCAGAACTTCATCCGCCTGAACCGCCGCCTGCTGACCGACCGCCTGAAGGAGATGTACGGCAAGGAGCTCGCGGACCGCTACCTCTACCTGCTGCGCAACCACTTCATCTACAAGAACGACGAGACCTCGATGGCCAACTACTGCGCCTCGATCACGATGTACCCGTGGCTGCTCGGCGGCACGATCTCGATCGGCGGCAACTCGACGCGCCCGACCAACCTCAAGTCCTTCTGCGGCGGCTTCGTCAACATGGTCTTCATCGTCTCGTCGATGCTCTCGGGCGCGTGCGCCACGCCCGAGTTCCTCATGTACATGAACTACTTTGTCGAACAGGAGTACGGCGAGGACTACTACCTGCACGCCGACCGCATCGTCGACCTCTCGTCCAAACGCCGCACGATCGACAAGGTCATCACCGACTGCTTCGAGCAGATCGTCTACTCGATCAACCAGCCCACCGGCGCGCGCAACTTCCAGGCCGTCTTCTGGAACGTCGCCTACTACGACCGCTACTACTTCGAGAGCCTCTTCGGGGAGTTCGTCTTCCCGGACGGCTCGCGCCCCCGCTGGGAGTCGCTCTCGTGGCTCCAGAAGCGCTTCATGCGGTGGTTCAACCGCGAGCGCACGCGCACGGTGCTGACCTTCCCCGTCGAGACGATGGCGCTGCTCACGCGCGACGGCGACGTGATGGACCGCGAGTGGGGCGACTTCACGGCCGAGATGTATGCCGAGGGGCACTCGTTCTTCACCTACATCAGCGACAACGCCGACTCGCTCTCGTCGTGCTGCCGCCTGCGCAACGAGATCCAGGACAACGGCTTCAGCTACACGCTCGGCGCCGGCGGCGTCTCGACCGGTTCGAAGAGCGTGCTGACGATCAACCTCAACCGCTGCGTGCAGTACGCCGTGAAGAACGGCATGCACTACCTCACCTTCCTGGGCGAGATCACCGACCTGGTGCACAAGGTGCAGTTAGCCTACAACGAGAACCTCAAGGAGTTGCAGCGCAAGGGCATGCTGCCGCTCTTCGACGCCGGGTACATCAACCTCGCGCGGCAGTACCTGACCATCGGCGTCAACGGACTGGTCGAGGCCGCGGAGTTCCTCGGGCTGAAGATCGACGACAACAACGACTACGCCCGCTTCGTGCAGGAGGTGCTGGGGCTCATCGAGCAGTACAACCGCCGCTACCGCACGCGCGAGGTGATGTTCAACTGCGAGATGATCCCCGCGGAGAACGTCGGCGTGAAGCACGCCAAGTGGGACCGCGAGGACGGCTACGCCGTGCCGCGCGACTGCTACAACTCCTACTTCTATGTCGTCGAGGACCCGTCGCTGAACGTCATCGACAAGTTCCGCCTGCACGGGCGCCGCTACATCGAGCATCTGACCGGCGGCTCGGCCCTGCACATGAACCTCGAGGAACACCTCTCGAAGGAGCAGTACCGGCAGCTGCTGCGCGTAGCGGCAGCCGAAGGATGCAACTACTTCACGTTCAACATCCCGAACACGGTCTGCAACGCGTGCGGACACATCGACAAGCGCTACCTGAAGGAGTGCCCCGCGTGCCACTCGGCCAACGTCGACTACCTCACGCGCGTGATCGGCTACATGAAACGCGTGTCGAACTTCTCGGCGGCGCGCCAGCAGGAGGCCGCGCGCCGCTACTACGGACACATGACCCCCGCAGAGGATGGTACGCTATCATAACTTCGACGTGGTCTTCGCGGAGATTCCCGACGAGACGACCCTGGCGATCAACATCACGGGCTGCCCGAACCGCTGCCCGGGGTGCCACAGCCCCCACCTGCAGCGCGACGCGGGGCGGCCGCTCGACGACGAGGAGCTACGCGCCCTGCTCGGCCGCTACGGAGAGTCCGTAACGTGCGTCTGCTTCATGGGCGGGGATGCCTCGCCGCATGAGATCGCCCGCCTGGCGCGTCTCGTGCGGCAGGAGCGGACGGCGCTGCGCACGGCGTGGTACTCCGGACGGGCCGACCTGCCCGAAGGGTTCGACGCCGCGGCCTTCGACTACGTGAAGCTCGGGCCGTGGATCGAACGGCTCGGCCCGCTGACCGCCCCGACGACCAACCAGCGCCTCTACCGGAGGTCGGACGACGGGACGCTGCACGACATCACGGAGCGCTTCCGGCGCCGTAGATAGATTTTTTCGGCGGCGCCGTGTGCGCTTCGCCGGAAAAATCCTATTTTTGTGCCGTCATGAAGACCAGACACGAGTTGATCGAAACGCTTGATTTCATTGCCGAATACGCGACCTACCTGCTCGGGTCGGGCGTGCACACCTCGCGCGTGATCCGCAACTCGCAGCGCATCGGCGCCTCGCAGGGGGTCGACGTCCAGCTCTCGAGCTTCCAGCGCAGCACGATCCTCACCGTGCGCGACGAGGCGAGCGGCGAGGCCGTCACCCGCGTGGTGCGGATCCCGGCGCTGCCCGTCAGCTTCGAGCGCAACTCCGACCTGAGCGCCCTGAGCTGGGACGCCCTCGACGAGGGGCTGCCCCTCGCGGAGGTGCGCCGCCGCTTCGGGGAGCTGATCGACAAGCCGCGCATCGACCCGATCTTCGTGCTGCTGACCGTGGGACTGGCCAACGCCTCGTTCTGCCGCCTGTTCGGCGGCGACTGGACAGCCATCGGCATCGTCTTCACCGCAACGCTCGTCGGCTACGCCGTCAAGCAGCGCATGCAGGCGCACGGCGTCAACCACTTCCTGATCTTCATCGGCGCGGCCTTCACGGCCTCGCTCTGCGCCTCGGCGGCGCTGCGCTTCGACTGCACGGCCGAGATCGCCCTGGCCACGAGCCCGCTCTTCCTGGTGCCGGGCGTACCGCTCATCAACGGCGTCATCGACATCGTTGAGGGGCACATCCTGATCGGGTTCAGCCGCCTGATCAACGCCCTGCTGCTCATCATCTGCATTGCCGTGGGGCTGGCGGCCACCCTGCTGATGGTAAAGGACAGCCTGCTATGATCGCTTTGGACATCCTGCTCGACGGACTCTTCGCCGCCGTGGCCGCCGTCGGCTTCGGCGCCATCTCCGATCCGCCGATGCGGGCCTTCCCCCGCATCGCGCTGCTCGCCGCCGCGGGGCACGCCCTGCGCTTCTCGCTGATGAACTACGCCGGCGTGGACATTGCCACGGCGTCGCTCGCCGCCGCCGTCACGATCGGCATGGGAAGCCTCTGGCTCGGACGCGGCATCCGTTGCCCGATGACGGTGCTCTACATCCCGGCGCTGCTGCCGATGGTGCCGGGCATCTACGCCTACAAGACGGTCTTCTCGCTCATCATGTTCCTGCAGTCGCTCAACGACCCCGGGCAGGGGCTCCAGTACATGCAGCAGTTCTTCCTCAATGCCACCGTCTCGCTGAGCGTCATCGCCCTGCTGGCCGCGGGGGCCACGCTGCCGATCTTCATCTTCAACCGCCGGGCCTTCTCGCTTACGCGACGCCGCCGCCCCGGCTCCGACCGCTGACACCGCCATGGAGACCTTCTGGAATACGATAGCAGCCTACAACGAGGGGACCTGGCCCGTGCAGATCGTCTGGACGCTGGCCGGCGCCCTGCTCGTCGTCCTGCTGCGGCTGCGCCCCTCGCGCGGCGTGCGCATCGCCATGAAGCTCTACATGGCGGGGCTCAACTTCTGGATCGCGGGCGTCTACTATCTCATCTACTGCGGACAGCGGCAGCACAACGACATGCTGGCGCTCTTCTGGGCCATCATGGGCGGCATCTGGATCTACGACCTCGCCGCACGCAACGCCTCGCTCGCCCGCACGGGGCACCATCCGCACTTCGCCCTGCCGCTCATGCTCATGCCACTCGTCTACCCGGCGGTCTCGCTGCTGCTCGGCCGCTCGTTCCCGATGATGACCTCGCCGGTGATGCCCTGCTCGGTGGCGGTCTTCACCGTGGGGCTGATGCTCGCCTTCTCGGAGCGGGTCAACATCGTGCTGGCGATGTTCCTCTGCCACTGGGCTCTGATCGGGCTGTCGAAGGTCTACTACTTCGGTATTCCGGAGGACTACCTGCTGGCCGGCAGCGTCGTGCCGGCCCTGTTCATCTTCTTCCGCGAGTACGTCGCCGAACGGAGCGGCCGGCCGGGCAAGCCCTCGCCGCGCGTGCTGAACGCGCTGCTGGCCCTGCTCGGCACGATCATCGCCCTATGTATCGTCGCCACGCTGCTCCACCAGTTCGACCTCTACACGGAGCTCTGACCGCGGCAGCCAACCACCCGATTCCACCAACACCCAATCCCTCACTCCATGAAACGACTCATCTGCGGAGCCCTGCTGCTCCTCGCCTCCACGCTTTGCGGCTGCTCGGACCGCCCCCGCACGACGGCGCTTCTCGCGCAGGCGGAGGCGCTTCTCACCGAACGGCCCGACAGCGCGCTGCAACTGCTGCGGCAGCTCCCGGCGGAGCGGCTCGGCAGCCGGGCCCTCAAGGCCCGGTACGCCCTGCTCACGGCGGAGGCCTGCGCGCGTGCGGGCAGCGATGCGGAGACCGACTCGCTGCTCGACGCCGCCTGGGACTACTACCGCAACCGCCCCGACGAGGTACGCAACCGCTGCCGGACCCGCTACTACCAGGGGCGCAGCCGCCTGCGCCGGGGCGACAAGCCGGGGGCCCTGCGGCTCTTTCTCGAGGTCGAGGAGGAGCTGCTGCGGGTCGACGAGCCCTACTACCGGGGGTTGCTCTGCCTGCGGATCGGCGAAGTGCACTACGCCGAACTCGACTTCGCCGGAGCCTACCGCCGCTTCCGCGAGGCGCGCAACCTCTTCATGCGCTCGGAGCGGCCGCGGCAGACGGTCGAGGCGCTGCTTGGCATGACCTCGTCGGCCCTGCGGATGCGCGATCCCGAGCGGGCGCGCCGCGACTGTACGCTGGCACTTGACCTGGCCGACGAACTGCAGGACGAGGCGCTCGCCGGACGCTGTCTGGCCTGCTTCGCCACCCTCTATACCGTATCGGACCGGGAGCGGATTCCGGATGAGCTGCTGCAGCGCATCGACCGCTCGGTGCGCGGCGACACGACCGCCACGGGGCTCCGCACGCTCGCGCAGGTGCAGCTGCTCCGGCAGCGGCCCGACAGCGCCCGCCGCACGCTGGCACTGGCCATCGGGCGCACGACCCGCAGCGAGGAGCGGCCCATCGAGCTCTACACGGCCTACCGCATCGAAACGCAGGCCGGATGCTATCGCGAGGCGGCCCGGATGATTCACCGCTTCATCTTCCTGAACGACTCGCTGACGCGGGCGACACTGCAAACCTCCGCCGGGATGATCGAGAAGGAGTATTTCCGCGAACGGACGGCCTTTGCCGACTACCGGATGCGGAGCCGCCGCATCGGCGAAGCGGCCGCCGCCGTGATCCTCCTGCTCGTTGTCGCCGCCGGAGTGCTGCTCGTCCGCCAGCGGATGCGGCTCCAGCGCGAACGCTACGAACGCGAGCTGCTGCTGGCCGGGGAGGTGCGCGAGAAGTACCGCGAGCTGGTCCGGCAGACGGAACAGACGCTCCACGCCGAAAACCGGATGAAGGGGATTCTCGCCACCCGCTTCGACATCGTGGACCGGCTCGGCAAGACCCTATACGAACGCGAGAACACCGCCTCGGGACAGGCCGCCATGACGCGGCAGGTGAAGCGGCTCATCGACGGATTCGCCGCCGACGGCGAGATGCTGCCCGAGCTCGAACGCATCGTCGACATCGTCCACGACAACGCCATGCGGAAACTGCGGCGCGACTTCCCGGGCATGAAGCAGGCCGACATCCGGCTACTGTGCTACATCTTCGGCGGATTCTCGCCGCAGGTCATCAGCCTCTTCATGCACGACAGCATCGCCAACATCTACGCCCGCAAGTCGCGGCTCAAGACACGCATCCGCAACTCCGAATCGCCCGAGCGGGAGCTTTTCATCGCACTGCTCGAGCAGAAGTCAGACCCCTGTCAGAAATCGGACGCGGAGTAATTTGCAACATACTGATTTTCAGATCGCATTTTTAACAAGTGTTAGATCCGGGGCCGCAAAAGAGAACCCCGGAACGGCCCGGCCGATCTAACTTTGCAACCGGAAAACCCCTCCGAGCGACACCCGGCCGGAGCTCGCGGGGAGGACCGTATCACACAAAAAAACGATCTGAAATCATGCAAACGAAAAGTCTTCTTACCCTGCTGTTCGTAGGGACCTTCGCCCTCACAGCCTGCAACAAGAAGGAGGATTCCCATCCCGCACCGAAAGCGGCTGTCGTGCAGGTCACGGTAGTCGATGCGAAGGGCGCACCGGCTGCCGGCGTACCCGTCAAGCTCTACGATGAATCCTCCTACGCAAAATTCCAGAAAGACAACCTCACGGCGCCGCAGCGCACCGAACTCACCGACAAGAAGGGACAGGTCGTCTTCCGCCTTCCCGACGCCAAGTGGTTCAAACAGGGCTCACGTCAGCTGACCTTCGTCGTACAGAAGGGCAGCGGCAAGGAGAACTTCCATATCTGGAGCGCCTCGCGGACGGTTGCGGCATCGCAGCGCCTGCGGGTCGAAATCAAGCTCGAGAACGGTCCGGGAATGCCCGATGACCCGACCAAGCCCGAGGATCCGGCCAAACCCGAGGACCCCGCCAAACCGGACCCCGGAAAGCCCGGCAAACCCGGTGATCCCGGGAAGCCCGGTGATCCGGGCAAGCCCGGTGATCCGGGCAAGCCCGGAAATCCCGGTAACCCCGGAAAACCCGGAAGACCCGGCAATCCGGCAATCCGGGACTTCCCGGCAGACCCGGACTCCCCGGAGCCCCAGGCAAACCCGGAGTAGCAGGGCCGGGATCGTCGGAGGTCGCCTCGCTCGATCTCTATGACGAGCTGAACGGCCAGACGCTCTTCGGCGGAGCGGTCTACCTCAACGCAGCACACGAGCTGGTCGGCGGCAACCGCTACTCATTCATCGCTTCGGGACCCGTAACAGGGCCCGAAGCGATGGGCTTGCCGGCCCCCGACCGAATGATGGCGCGCACGGCAGTGGAGCCCGGACACGGCTACTTCATCTGCAAGGATATTTCGCTGGCACAGTTCCCCTCGGGAAGCTGGGCGCTGGCCAGCTCCGCGGAGTATGTCAAGGCCTATGTTCCGGAGTGGATTCACCGCGACGGGGCGGTGGTCGGCGCCCGGTTGCAGTTCACGACGCACCGTGTCGAGACCGACGACCTGCCGCAGTGGAACCGGACCTACGACGTGGCCCTCGCGGGCGAACGGAGCGTGACCGTGCCGCTGAAGGGTTCGGGCGACCATGAGTTCATGGCGCTGCGGGGTGACCGGCTGCAGTTCGTATCCGGCGCCGACGAAGTGACCGTGCGCATACTCGACCCCGCCGCCGCGGCCGGCAAGCAGTATGCGGCCTGCATCCGCGCGGGGAGTGTCTATACCGAAATCCGACTCCGCCTGACGCTATGATCCGCCGCAAGGAAGAGTACGCCGCTCCGTCGGCCGTCCGAAACGAAGCCGACGAAGAGCACCATGCTGTTGTCCGTATTGCTGCTTGTATTGCTGCGCCTCGCACGCGCCGCACGCCGAAGGGTCGCCGCCGAAGGAGCCGCATCGACCCCGACGCACACAAACGACGCCCCGGCGGACGGACTTCTGCACGCCGCCGCTCGCCGGAAGGCGGTCCCCGCCGCTCGCCGTCGGTTTACTTCTTGATCCGCAACTCGTAGAGGTCGTTCCGGCGATCGCGCAGGTTGCGAACACTGCCGTAAGTGTGCAGCTCGCTGAGCAGGTTCAGGTCGACGTCCGAGATGAGGATCATCTCCGTATTGGGCGTAGCCTCGGCCCGCTTGCCGTCGGTCGGGAAGGCGAAGTCGCACGGCGTGAAGACGCCCGACTGCGCATACTGGATATCCATGTTATGGACCCTCGGCAGATTGCCCACGCTGCCGGCGATCGCCACGAAGCACTCGTTCTCGATGGCCCGGGCCTGGGCGCAGACCCGCACGCGCGAATAACCGTTCTGCGTGTCGGTCAGGAAGGGGACGAAGAGAATCTGCATCCCCTGGTCGGCCATGATGCGCGACAGCTCGGGGAACTCCACGTCGTAACAGATCAGCACGCCGATGCGCGCGCAGTCCGTATCGAAGGTCTGCACCAGACGTCCGCCGCTCAGGCCCCAGCTCTTCACCTCGTCGGGCGTGACGTGCACCTTCTCGTACATGTCGTAGGTACCGTCGCGGCGGCAGAGGAAGCCCACGTTGTAGAGCGCGCCGTCGCTCTTGATGTAGGGCATGCTGCCGGTGATGATGTTGATGTTGTAGCTGATGGCCAGCTCGACGAAGCGGTCGCGGATCTCCTCCGTATACTGTGCCAGGCCGCGGATCGACTGCGCCTCGCCGAGGTTGTTGAAGCGCGCCATGAGCGGGGCGTTGAAGTATTCGGGGAAGAGCACGAAGTCGCTCTTGTAGTCCGACACGGCGTCGACGAAGAACTCGACCTGCTCGAACAGGTCATCGAGCGTCTTGTAGGTGCGCATCTGCCACTGCACCAGTCCGACACGCACGGTGGTCTTCTTGTCGACATACTCCTGCGTGGGCGGCTGGTAGTAGATGTTGTCCCACTGTAGCAGCGTCGCGCAGTGGCACGACTCCTCGTCGTTAGGCAGGTAGTTGGGCATCACGCGCCGCACGTGGAAGTCGTTCGAGAGCTGGAAGGTCAGCACCGGATCGTAGATTTCGCGCGAACGGACCTTCTCGATATACTCCTTCGGACGCATGCGGTCGGCATACTTGTAGTAGTTCGGGATGCGCCCGCCGAACATGATGGCCTTCAGGTTGAGCTTCTCGCACAGCTCCTTGCGGTAGTCGTACATGCGTCGGGCCAGCCGCAGGCCGCGGTAGTCGGGGTGGATGAAGACCTCGATGCCGTAGAGGATGTTGCCGGCGGGATTGTGCGTCGAGAAGGTCTCGTTGCCGGTCACCTTCGCATAGGTGTGGTCGCCCTTGACCATGTCGTAGTCGACGATGATCGAGAGGGCGCATCCGACGATCCGGTCGTCGACGACCGTGACGATCTGCCCCTCGGGAAAGATCTCGACCAGCTTGTGAATCTGCTCGCGGGTCCAGAAGACATCCTTGTCCGCGTAGACGCGGGTAAACGACTGCGCCAGCTGCGCGTAGTCTTCCATCTGAAGGTTGCGGACCTCGACCCGATTGATTTTGTGCGTGTCAGCCATAGATGCGATAACGTATTTCAAACGGCGCAAAATTATAAATTTATCCGTTCCGTTATCCTCCGCTGCCCGACTTTCGTACCGGACCGCCCCCGCCGAGGGGTCGTCTTGCTGCAAGGGGCCGCTGCCCTGAAGGGAAGCGTCCCGCCGCAAGGGGCCTCTGCTCCGGAAAAGACCCCGTGTTCAAAGGCCCGTGCGCACCGACAGAGCCGATTCGCTTCCGGCACACCCCGGCACCGCAATCCGCTGCGATCTGCTGCGATCCGCCGCGATCCGTCGCAGCAATGTCACACGGTTGTCGCAGCAATGAAAGGCATCGGGCATTTCTTTGCGGTGTCAAAAAGAGTCAAATGACACCAACCCGACATTTCAAGACCATCGTCATGTCCGACATCCACCTCGGATCGAAGTGGTCAAAGGCCAAGGAGGCCAACCGTTTCCTGAGAAGCCATACCTGCGACACGCTGATTCTCTGCGGCGACGTCATCGACGGCTGGGAGCTCGTCCGCGGGCGCCGCGAGAAGTGGAAACGCCGCCACACGAACTTCATCAGCCGCTTGCTCGACATCCAGCACGACACACACATCATCTACCTGCGCGGCAACCACGACGACTTTCTGGACCGCATCCTGCCCCTGCAGTTCGCCAACGTCAGCGTCCTGAAGGAGTACGTCTACACGAGCGGCGACAAACGCTACTACGTGCTGCACGGCGACATCTTCGACCACGTCACCTCGTCGATGAGGTGGCTCGCCAAGGTGGGCGACGTGGGCTACTCGGCGCTCATGTGGTTCAACCGCCTCTACAACCGGCGAAGGCTCCGCCGCGGGCTGCCCTACTACTCGATCTCGCAGCGGATCAAGCAGAAGGTCAAGGCCTCGGTCTCCTACATCAGCGACTTCGAGCAGCACCTGGTGCAGGTCGCCGCGCAGAAGGGCTGCTCGGGGGTCATCTGCGGGCACATCCACCAGGCCGACAAGCGCATGATCGGCGACATCCTCTACCTGAACTCGGGCGACTGGGTCGAATCGCTGACGGCTCTCGCCGAGGACTACGACGGCAACTGGGAGATTCTCCGCTACGAGGCGGAAAAAACGAACGGGTGATGCGGTTTCTCTTCATCGTGCAGGGCGAGGGGCGCGGCCACCTCACGCAGGCCCTGTCGCTGGCGGCAATGCTGCGGCGCCACGGCCACGAGATCACGGGCGTGCTGGTGGGCCGCAGTCCGCAGCGCGTGCTTCCCGACTTCTTCCGGGCGCGGATCGGCGCCCCGGTCGTCGAATTCGAGGCTCCCCGCTTCGCCTTCGATCGCAGCAACCGGAGCGTCAGCATGCTGCGGACCCTGCTGGGAAACCTCCGTCCGGGAAGCCTCGCCCGCTTCCGGCGCAGCGCGCGGATCATCCGCGAGCAGATCGCCGCGCAGCATCCCGACCGGATCGTCAACTTCTACGAGCTGCTCTCCAGCCTGACCGTCCGGCTGTACGGCATCCGCATCCCGATGACGGGCATCGCCCACCAGTTCCTGCTCGGGCACCGCGCCTATCCCTACGCCCGCAACACGGGCGTGGAGGGATTTCTGCTGCGGCTCCACGCCCGGATGACCGCCTGCGGATGCGCGCAGCTGCTCGGGCTCTCGTTCCGACCGATGGACGACGACACGCGCCGGCACATCCGCGTCGTTCCGCCCCTGCTGCGGCGCGACGCCCTGAGTGGCAGCGTCTCCGACGAGGGCTTCGTACTCGGATACATGGTCAACAACGGATTCGCCGCCGAGCTGCGGCAATGGTGCGCCGGGCACCCGCAATGGAGCGTCCACCTCTTCTGGGACCGGTTCGGTGCCCCGCAGACACTCCCGGCCGAGGGCGGGCTGGTGTTCCACCGGCTCGACGACGCGGAGTTCCTCGACCGCATGCACCGCTGCCGCGGGTACGTGACGACGGCCGGATTTGAATCCGTCTGCGAGGCGATGTACCTCGGCAAACCCATGATGCTCATCCCCGCCCACATCGAACAGCGCATCAACGCCGCCGACGCGGCTGCGGCCGGAGCCGGCATCGTGGCCGGACGCTTCGATCTGGGGCGCTTCACCGACTACCTCGGCCACAGGCATCCCCCCGTCGCGGGGTTCCGAGAGTGGGTCGACTCGGCCGAGGAGCGCTTCATCCGGCTGCTCGTCCCGGCCCCGAAGGCCGGACCGCAACCGATCCCGAAAGCCGGACCGCAACCGGCGGCGAGAACAGGATCGTGACCGGCAGCTGAAACAGAAACAAGATCGTCCGCGGAACCCGAATCGGAATCGCCAACGGGAACCGGATCTGGCCGGCAGCAGGAACCGGATCGGCATTGGCGCCGCGCTCACCGACTGCCATATACGCAATGATTCCGGACAGCCTCTGGCTGTCCGGAATCATTTTCCGTACCCGGAGCCGGGGTCGAACCGGCACGACATTGCTGTCATTGGTGTTTGAGACCAACGCGTCTACCGATTCCGCCATCCGGGCTGCACGTTCCGGAATCCGCGGCCGCATCCGCCCCGTCGGGAAGAGATGGTCGGATGCGCTCCATTGCAATTGCAAAAGTTCGAGCACAAGCCCCTTCACTCACCGTAGAGACTCCCATAGCGGGAAGTGTCAAAATGCGGCGCCGTTCCGTAAGAATCGGGATGACAAAGATAGGCCTTTTCGGGCAAAATCCAAAGCCCGGGGGCTATTTTTCAAAAAATTCGCGGATTTTCTTCGCCTTGGCAGGGCCGACCAGCGCCGACAGCTCCTCGATGTTTGCCGTGCGGACCTTCTCCACCGTGCGGAAATGTTGCAACAGCGTGCGGACCGTCTTCTCGCCGACCCCTTCGATCTGTTCCAGTTCGCTGTGTATGAAGGCCTTGCTCCGCTTCTGGCGGTGGAATGCGATAGCGAAGCGGTGCACCTCCTCCTGGATGCTCGCCAGGAAATGGAGCAGCGGCGACGTGGGCCGCAGTCCGACCAGCAGCGGCGGATAGCCGCTGTAGAGCTCCGCCGTGCGGTGGCGGTCATCCTTCGCAAGACCCGCAATCGGAATATCGAGTCCCAAAGCCTCCAGCACCTCGTGGATCGCCCCCATCTGCCCCTTGCCGCCGTCGGCGATAATCAGATCGGGCAGTTCGGCCCCTTCGGCCTGCAGACGGCTGTAACGGCGGAAGACCACCTCGCGCATCGAGGCGTAGTCGTCGGGACCCTCCACGGTCTTGATATTGAAATGGCGGTACTCCTTGCGCGAAGGCTTGCCGTCGCGGAAGACGACGCACGACGCCACGGGATTCGAGCCCTGAAGGTTCGAGTTGTCGAAACACTCGATGTGGCGCGGCTGCCGATCGAGGTTCAGCGCCTTGCACAGCGCCTCCATCAGCCGCTCCGTATGACGTTCGGGATTCTTGATCTCGAGGTTCTTGAGCTGCTCGGCCCGGTAGATGCGGGCGCTCTTCTGCGAGAATTCCAGCAGGTCGAGCTTCTCGCCCCGCTTGGGCACGGTGAAGGTCACCCCGTCGAAAAGCAGCGTCGTCGAGGGGAGGAAGGGGACGATGACCTCGCGGGCGAGCTTGCCGTCGGCGACCTGCTCGACGACGTGCTGGATGGCCAGCGTCAGCATGTCGCGCGGATCGCCGCCGACGCCCGCCGTGAGCCGCACGGTATAGACCCCGACGATCGAGCCGTGGCGGATGCGCGTGAAGTTGCAGTAGGCCACGTCGTCGTCCTCGAGCAGCGAGAAGACATCCACGTCGACGATCCGCGCGCTGACGATCACCGAGCGGCCGGCATAGTTGTCCAGCGCGTCGAGGCGCTGCTTGTAGCGCTGCGCCGCCTCGAAGCGCAGCTCCGCGGCCGCCCGCTCCATTTCGCCCGTGAGGTACTGCCGCACGGGCCGCAGGTCGCCCTTGAGCACCGAGACGACCAGCTCGACCTGCCGCGCATACTCCTCCTCGCTCTGCAGCCCCACGCAGGGACCCTTGCAGTTGCCCAGATGGTACTGCAGGCAGACGGTGTATTTTCCGCGGGCGATCTTCGCGGGCGAGAGGTCCAGCTTGCAGGTGCGCAGCGGCACCACCTCGCGCACGAACTCCAGCACACTGTGCTGCATCATCACCGAACCGTAGGGGCCGAAGTATTGCGACCCGTCGCGCACGACCTGCCGCGTGGACTGCACGCGCGGGAAGCGCTCGCGCCGCACGACGATCCACGGATAGGTCTTGTCGTCCTTGAGCAGGATGTTGTAGCGCGGCTGGAGGTTCTTGATGAGTGAATTTTCGAGCAGCAGGGCGTCGGTTTCGCTGCCGACGACGATGTGGCGGATTTCGGCAATCTGCCGCACCAGTGCGCGGACCTTCGCGCTGTGCTCCTTCGACTGCACGAAGTACGACGAGACGCGCTTGCGCAGGCTCTTGGCCTTGCCCACGTAGATGATCGTGCCCGAGCGGTCCAGGAACTGGTAGACGCCGGGCGACAGGGGCAGCAGCGAGACCTGCTCCCGCAGGTGGTCTTGCAGGGTTTCGGCCATGGGTCGTATGCGGAGATTGCAGTCGCACAAAGGTAACAATTATTTCGCAAACCTCGACACGCACCCGGGCGGCACCGCGGACAGCGGAAAAGAGAGGTGGAAACGGGCGGCGGAAAAAGCAGCGGAAAAGAGCGGCCGTTTGTTGTATTTTTCCCGCCGAATTCCTATATTTGTCCTATTACCATCCACCCATCATTGAACGCCTATGAAAAAATTGCCGCTTCTGTTCCTTGTCGGGCTGCTCGCCGCAGGATGCGTCGACAAGGAGTACGATCTGAAAGATGTCGAAACGGACAACATCGCCATCGGCGATTCGCAGAGTGAGTTCCGCTGTCCGCTCATGACCATCCGCGTGAGCATGCAGGAGATCACCGACAACGGCATCGACATCGAAAACGTCTTCCGCGAGACGGACATCTGGCTGCCGACCGAACTGCCCGACGCCTATGTCGACATCCGGCGGCTCGTCTCCGACGAGGCCTACGTCTCCACGCTGCTCGACCTGCTCGTCGACGAGCTGCTCGTAAGCGATGCCAAGCTGGACCAGGTCGTCGAGCTGATCTGGAACAACCCCGCGTACCGGCAGTCGGTCACCGGCTCCGTACCCGAGCTCGATCTGGACGACGCCGACACCTTCCGTTCGCTCTTCCGCTCGCTGTACCAGAACAACGCCCAGGTGCGCGAGCTGCTCGACGAGCAGGTGCGGCTACTCGCACACGACTACCTGACGGCCCTCCAGGTCGACGACATCACCTATGACATCGACCGCATCGACCTCGACGACAACATCGTGGACATGCTCGCCGAGAACCTCGATCCCGAAGGGACGCCCGACGCGAAAAACACGCTGCACATCTACGGCACGATCGCCAACCGGCTGCCGTTGAGCGCCGAGATCCAGGCCCGGCTCCGCCCGACGCTCATCGAGGTTCCGGTGCAGATCGACGCCAAGAGCGAGGAGAACGTCATCGCCGAGACGCCGATCTACGGCGAAGACCTGCGCACGCTCATCCACGGCTGCCAGGTCGTCATTCCCGTGACGCTCGACCGCTACTACCGCAACGGATTCGACAATACGGCCGACTGCCAGCTGCTCATCGAGCTGCACCTGGTCAAGCGCGGCGGACTGAAACTCAACCTCTAAACCACCTCCGACCATGAAAAAGACACTTGCACTTCTGCTGTCGCTGACGTTCGCGGCCGGTGTGTCGGCTCAGAGCAACACGGCCTACTTCATGGAGGGATCGACCCTCCGCAGCCAGCTCAACCCGGCCCTTGCGCCGCAGCGCGGCTACTTCAACATCCCGGGCGTGGGCGGCATCAACGTCTCCACGAGCGGCAACATCGCCCTCGGCGACGTGCTCTTCCCGCGCAACGGAAAGCTCGTGACACTGCTCGACAACTCCGTCTCGTCGGCCGACGCCCTCGCGGGGCTGAATGCCGAGAACTACCTCGGCGTGGAGACCCGCGTCAACATCCTCGGCTTCGGCGCCTACACCAAAAACCGCCGCAACTTCTGGTCCTTCGACCTGAATCTCCGCACGGCAAGCGACGTCGACCTGCCCCGCTCGCTCTTCGAGTTCCTCAAGACCGGCCGGGAGGGCGTCGTGCGCAACGTCGGCGTCTCGACCGACGCCTACCTCGAGGCGGGCTTCTCCTATTCGTTCCCGCTGCTGAACGACAAGCTCTACCTCGGCGCCCGCGCCAAGTTCCTCGTCGGCATGGCCCGCGCCCGGCTCAACTACGACCGCATGGACATCCGGCTCGACGAAAACCGCTGGAGCGTCGACGCCTCGGGTACGCTCGACCTGACGGCCAACGGCGCGGCAAGCGACGACATCTCCTGCGACGAGAACGGCACCTACACCCTCGGCGACCTCTCGCCCAAGCCCTACAAGCCCGCCGGATACGGCTTTGCCGTGGACCTGGGCGCCACCTACGACATCCTGCCCGAGCTGCAGGTCTCGGTGGCCGTCACCGACCTGGGATTCATCTCCTGGAACGAGAAGTACAACAGCACGGGCCGCTCGGTCAAAAGCATGGAGTTCACGGGCGTGCAGATCGAAAACGGCCAGACGGCCGAACAGCCCGACTTCGACATGAACCTGCTGGAGTTCACTCCGGCCGCGGCACAGGGCGCCACCAAGAGCCTCAACGCCTCGCTCAACGCCGGCGTCGAATACAAGGTATGGCGCGAGAAGATCGGCATCGGACTGCTCTACACGGCCCGCTTCTGGGAGTTCAAGACCCGGCACAGCCTCACCGGCTCGGTGAACTTCCAGCCCGCCCGGTGGTTCACGCTGACGGGCAGCTACACGGTCATCGACAACCGGGGCGGCGTCGTGGGTCTGGCGATGAACCTCTCCCCCGGATGGATCAACTTCTTCGTGGCCACCGACCTGCTGACAATGAAACACACGCCGCAGTGGGTTCCCGTCCGGAAGAGC
>ULRR01028120.1_pt1 | contig 16104 bp, 12 predicted proteins | sample 1955651 | NCBI WGS metagenome assembly ULRR01 (sample SAMEA4835688, study PRJEB28245) | human gut metagenome | biome: gut microbiome; material: fecal sample | place: Denmark | collected 2008
AGACCGTGCAGGTCATTCCCCATATCACCGACGAGATCAAGCGGCGCATTCAACTGTTGGCGCAGCAGAAGGTCTACGACATCATCATCACCGAACTGGGCGGTACGGTGGGCGACATCGAGTCGCTGCCCTTCATCGAGTCGGTGCGCCAGCTGCGCTACTCGCTCGGCTACCGCAATACGGCGCTCGTGCACCTGACGTTGATTCCCTACATGGCCGCGTCGGGCGAGCTGAAGACCAAGCCCACGCAGCACTCCGTCAAGGCGCTGCTCGAAAACGGACTCCAGCCCGACATCCTCGTCCTGCGCACGGAGCACCCGCTGTCGATGGCCCTGCGGCGCAAGGTGGCGCTCTTCTGCAACGTCGATGCCAACGCCGTGATGGAGTCGATCGACGTGCCGACGATCTACGAGGTGCCGCTGCGCATGCATGCACAGCACCTGGACGAGGTGGTGCTCGACAAGCTGAACCTCCCGTCGGAGAAGGAGCCCGACATGGCCGCTTGGAGCGCCTTTGTCGAGCGGGTGAAGCATCCGAGCCGCTCGATCGAGATCGCGCTGGTGGGCAAGTACACCGAGCTGCCCGACGCCTACAAGTCGATCTGCGAGTCGTTCGTGCACGCGGGGGCGGTCAACGACTGCCACGTGAAACTCGTCTACGTCAATTCGGAGAAGATCACCGAGGAGAACGTTGCCGAGCAGCTGGGCCGCATGGCGGGTATCCTTGTCGCCCCGGGCTTCGGCAACCGCGGTATCGAGGGCAAGATCACGGCCGTGCGCTATGCGCGTGAGCACAACGTGCCCTTCCTGGGCATCTGCCTCGGCATGCAGTGCGCCGTCATCGAGTTCGCCCGCAACGTGCTGGGCATCGCCGACGCCAACTCGAGCGAGATGGAGGTGACGGCCCATCCGGTCATCGACCTCATGGAGGAGCAGAAGGGCATCACGGCCAAGGGCGGCACGATGCGTCTGGGCGCCTATCCGTGCGTGCTGCGCAAGGGTTCGCGTGTGGCGGCGGCCTACGGCAGGCTCAACATCTCGGAGCGTCACCGCCACCGCTACGAATTCAACAACGACTACCTCGCGCAGTTCGAGGCGGCGGGCATGCAGGCCGTGGGTGTCAACCCCGACACGAACCTCGTCGAGGTAATCGAGATTGCGGACCATCCGTGGTTCGTCGGCACGCAGTACCACCCCGAGTACCAGAGCACCGTCGAGAGCCCCTCGCCGCTGTTCGTGGCCTTTGTGCGCGCGGCGCTCGACCACGCCGAAGCCACCTCCACGGTCAAGCAGGAGAAGAAGTAATCACGCATACAGAGAGTCTCAGAAAACCGTAAATGGATAAAAAATCGATTATCGGCATTGCCGTCGTGGCGCTCCTCTTTTTCGGGTTCGCCTATTTCAATACACAGGAACAGAAGAAATATCAGGAAGAGATGGCCGCCTGGCAGGCCTACCAGGATTCGGTGGCGCTGGCTACGCGGCCCGTTGTCCCCGCCGCGGACTCCGTGGCGCTGACCGCGGGCGGCCAGGACGCGGAGCAGGCGGCCGAAGCGGCGCGTGAACGTCGCGTTGCTGCGCTGGGCGAGTACCTCGCCGCGGCGCGCGACGCCGAAGAGCGGGAGTTTGTCGTCGAAAACGACGTGATGGCGGTGACCTTCTCGACGCGCGGCGGCCAGATCCGCGACGTGCTGCTGAAGGACTACACGAAGTATGCGCCGCGCGGCGAGCGCAACATTCCCGTCTCGCTGATGGATCCCGCCACGGCGCGCTTCGACCTCTCGTTCTTTGTCAAGAACGGGCTGAACAACGTCAAGGTCAATACGATGGAGTATGTCTTCACCCCTTCGGCGGTGGAGACGACGGCCGACGGGGCCAGGGCGGTGCGGATGCGTCTCCCGATTTCGGAGACGGCGGCGCTCGAGTACGAATACCTGATCTACGACACGAAGGCTCCGGCGCGCGACTACCTGGTCGACTTCGACGTGCGGCTGGTGAACATGGCCGCTGAGATGGCCAACCAGACCTCGATTGGCATCGACTGGTCGAACACCTCCTACCAGAACGAGCGCGGCTTCAAGAACGAGAACATGTACACCACGGTGGCCTACCGCTTCCCGGGCGAGTCCTCGATCGAGGAGCTGAGCATGAGCGACGAGGAGCGCTCGAAGGAGATTACCACCTCGGTTAACTGGGTGGCCTTCAAGCAGCACTACTTTTCGTCGGTCTTCATCGCGCCGCAGAACCTCTCCTATGCCGACGTGGGCTTCACGACGGCGCAGCCCGGTTCGGGTTACATCAAGGATTTCTCGGCCCGCATGACCGTGCCCTACACGGCGCAGACCACCGGGTATGACTTTGCCTTCTACTTCGGCCCGAACGAGTATTCGATTCTCAAGAAGGTGGGCGATACGGATGCTGCGGACGGCGACCTCTACCTCGAGCGGCTCATCCCGCTGGGATGGGGTATCTTCGGCTGGATCAACCGCTGGTGCGTGATTCCGGTCTTCGATCTGCTGCGCAACTACATCCCGAGCTTCGGCATCATCATCCTGATCCTGGCGGTGCTGGTTCGTCTGGTGATCTCGCCGCTGACCTACAAGAGCTATGTCTCGATGGCCAAGATGCGCCTGATCAAGCCGCAGGTCGACGAGCTGGCCAAGAAGTACCCCAAGCAGGAGGATGCCATGAAGCGGCAGCAGGCCACCATGGAACTCTACAAGAAGGCGGGCATCAACCCCATGGGCGGCTGCATCCCGATGCTGATCCAGATGCCGATCCTGATCGCCATGTTCCGCTTCTTCCCGGCGTCGATCGAGCTGCGCGGGCAGTCGTTCCTCTGGGCCGGCGACCTCTCGTCGTATGACAGCGTGCTGAACCTGCCCTTCTCGATCCCCTTCTACGGGGACCACGTCTCGCTGTTCGCCCTGCTGATGGCCCTTTCGACCTTCGGCTACTCCTACTACAGCTACCAGCAGACGGCCTCGTCGCAGCCCCAGATGGCGGGCATGAAGTTCATGATGCTCTATCTCATGCCGCTCATGCTGCTGTTCTGGTTCAACGACTATTCGAGCGGTCTGTGCTACTACTACCTGCTCTCGAACCTGCTGACCATCGGCCAAACGCTCATCATCCGCCGCATGGTCGACGACACGAAGATCCAGGCGATCATGCAGGCCAATGCGGCCCGCAAGTCGAACGGCAAGAAGTCGAAGTTCCAGCAGCGCTACGAGGAGCTGCTGCGTCAGCAGGAGGCTCAGCAGCGCGCCAAGCGCAAATAACGGCTCGGTGAGAGCCGACCGGTGAGCCGGGGATGCACAGGCGTCCCCGGCTTTTTTGTGCGGCAGATTCCCGGCTTTGTGCGGCGGATTCCCGGCCTCTCCCGGTGGGTTTTCTCTCGATGGGGCTTTATGCTGTCGGATTCTCCCGGCGGGTCTCTATGCTGTCGGATGCTTCCGGCGGGTTCCTTTGTTGTCGGATTCCTCCGGCTTTTTGCGGATGGTCCGGTAGATCCGGTTTGTGTCAAAAACAGCGGGAAGCACCCTGAAAAAAGGATGCTTCCCGTTTGGTTGTCGGAATGAGCAGGGTGGCTGGCGGATGGGTGGTGTACGGAGGATTCTTTCGCTTATCCGGCGCGTCGGAAGTTCCGGCCGCGCCGGCCCGGCTCGCCCTTCGCGGCTCGCCCTTTGCGGCTCACCTTTCACGGTTCGCCCTTCACGGCTGGCCTCCTCACTACTGCCCCTTACTTTTTACCTTTCACCTTTCACTTTTCACTTTTCACTTTCGGCAAATCCCTGCGAGATGAAGGTGAGGATCGGTTCGAGGCCCGTGCGCCAGTAATGCCACGTGTGGCCGCCGTCGCGCATGCGGTATTGCAGCGGGACGTTGCGCTCGCGCATGAGGGCGTAGAAGCGGATGTTGCACGAGTAGAGGAAGTCGTCGTCGCCGCAGTCCACCCACCAGCGCACGTTGCGCACGGCGGCGAGCTGCTCGTCGGAGAGCCCGCGCAGCAGCCTGACGGGCGAGTTGTCCACGACCGAACGCACGAAGACATCCTCGTAGTTGCTTCCGTCGGGAAAGGCGTCCAGCAGACCGCTCAACGGGCAGGCCGAGCCGAAGAGCTCGGGGTGCTTGATGGCGTAGGCCGCCGATCCGCCGCCGCCCATCGAGAGTCCGGCGATGGCGCGGTGTGTGCGGTCGCCGCGGATGCGGTAGTGCTGCTCGACGGCGGGCAGGAACTCCTCGAAGAAGAAGCGCTCGTAGCTCCAGCCCGGCACGTCGAAGTAACCCATGTGGGGCCCGGCGTAGTTCTCGCCCTCGCCCGCGGCGTCGGGCATGACGATAATCATCCGGCTGGCCATGCCCTGGGCAATGGCGTCGTCGGCGATGCGCTGGACGTCGCCCAGGCGGGTCCAGTCGGTATGGCAGCCGTAGGCGCCGTGCAGCAGGTAGAGCACGGGGTATTGCTCCGTCGAGGCGTCGTAGCCCGCCGGGAGGTAGACCGTACACGTCTTCTCCGTGCCGAGGATCGTGCTCGGGACGGTGAAGGTTTCGATGCGGCTCTGACCCTGTGCGGCAAGGGTCGTGCAGAGCAGCGTCAGCAGCGGTAAGAGCAGGGTTCTTTTCATCTTATTTGTGTGTTTGGGATTTGTCTGTTCGGGGTATGCGGCGGCTACTCGACGTAGAGCACCAGCCCCTTGAGGTACTCGCCCTCGGGGTGGTAGATGTTGATCGGGTGGTCGGCGGGCTGCGTCAGCTGGTGCAGGATGCGGACCTGGCGTCCGGCGATCGCCGCGGCCGAGAAGACCGTCGTGCGGAAGAGCTCCTTCGACACGGCCTGCGAGCAGGAGAAGGTGAAGAGGATGCCGCCCGGCCGGATCTGCGACAGTGCCCGGGCGTTGAGCCGCTTGTAGCCCTGCATGGCGTTGCCGAGCACCTTGTGGTGCTTGGCGAAGGCCGGCGGGTCGAGGATGATCAGGTCGTAGCGGTCGCCGATGTCGCGCAGGTACTCCACGGCGTCGGCCGCCACCTCGGTGTGTGGGGCCCCGTCGCCGAAGTTCAGGCGCATGTTCTCGGTGGCGAGGGCCACGGCCCGCTCCGAGGAGTCCACCGAGCAGACTTCCTTCGCACCGCCCGCCAGGGCGTAGACCGAGAAGCCGCCCGTGTAGCAGAAGGTGTTGAGCACGGTGCGCCCCTGTGCGTAGCGCTTCACCAGCTCGCGGTTCTCGCGCTGGTCGAGGAAGAAGCCGGTCTTCTGCCCCTGCTCCCAGTTGACGAGGAACTGCTCGCCGTGCTCGAGCACGACCTGCGGCGTCTGCGCCCGTCCCCAGAGGTAGCCGTCCACGGCCCCCGTATTGGCCTTGAAGGGGAGCGTCTGCGACGACTTGTCGTAGATGGCCGTAATGTGCTCGCCGTAGACCGCGCGGATGGCCGCGGCGATCTCCATGCGGGCGCGGTACATGCCCACCGAGTGGCACTGGACGACGGCCGTCGTGCCGTAGATGTCCACGACAAGGCCCGGCAGCGAGTCACCCTCGCCGTGCACGAGGCGGTAGCATGTCGTTGAGGCGTTCTGCGTGAGTCCCAGCGTGCGGCGCACGTCGTGCGCCACGGCGATGCGCCGCTCCCACCAGGTGCTGTCGATCGCCTCGCGCTCGAAGGTGAGCACGCGCACGGCGATCGAGCCGATCTGGTAGTGGCCTCGGGCGATGAACTCCCCCGCGTGGGTGTAGACATCGACGAGGGCCCCTTCGGCGATCTCGGACTCCTCCTCGGCCTTGATGTAGTCGATGGCCCCGGAGAAGATCCACGGGTGGCGGCGCAGGAGCGACTCCTCCTTGCCGCGTCGCAGGTAAATACGCGGTATCATGGTTTCTGTCATTTGATTTTCGGCGTGTGTTGCAGCCGCTCGTAGATCTGCGTGCAGACCCAGGCGTCGGTGGCGGCGTAGAGCTGCTGCTTGGGCGTGAGGGTCGCGGCCTCCCAGTTGCTCAGCCGCTGGGCCTTCGAGACGCGCATGCCCAGGACGATGGCCGAGAGCTTGCGCAGGCTCTTCTCGCCGATGCCCCATTCGGGGGCGATCGCCTGCAGGTCGACGAACCCGCCGTCGCGGAAGCGCCGCAGCTGTCGGAGCGAGCGCAGGTCGCCGGCCACGTCGGCCCCGACCTTCACCACCTCGCGCGATTCGAGCAGCCGCAGCAGGGGCCGCGCAAGCGGAATCCGGTTGAGCCGGAAGAGGTAGCAGCGCTCCGCCGAGGAGAGTTGCAGCAGCGACACGCGGTAGGTGACGCCCGGCTGGAACGAGGGGCGCGTCTCGGTGTCGAAGCCGACAAGGGGCTGCTGCATGAGGTACTGGCAGGCGGCCTCGATCTCGTCCTCGTGCTCGACGATGCGGATCTCGCCGTGAAATTCGATGGCGGGGAGCAACGCGGTCTGTTCGTTGCTTATCTTGTCTGTGAAGCGGTTTTCGGTACTCATCCGGATGAAGATTCCCGCAAAATTACGCAATTATTTCCAATTTCCCATTGCTGCCCGTGGTGATTTTGCCCGCGGCGAGCAACTCGCGCACCGTGGCGGCGATCCGCTCGGGCGAGGCGGCCAGTTCGTCGGCCAGCGTGCGGGGATCGGCCGCTCCGCGCGAAAGGCGTTCGAGCAGGCGCGTGCGCAGCTCGTCATCCGGTGCGGCGTGTTCAGCCCGTGTGGTCGCTGTTGTTGCAGCGTGCCCGGTCGGAACAGCCGCTGTTGTTGTCGCGGGCTCGGTCGGGGCAGCTGCTGTTGTCGCGAACTCCGATGGTTGTGCTGCCGGGGCGGTGCCACCGGGCGAGGTCTTTTCTGCTGCCGGGGCGGTGTCTCCGGGCGAGGCTTTTTCAGCAGTCGGGGCGGTGCCTCCGGGCGAGGCTTGTTTGGCTGCGGCTGACAGTTTGGCGGCGCGGCGGCGGGCCAGGCAGATGTCGCAGACGCCGCACGGCCCGGCCGGCTCGGTGCCGAAGTAGCGTTCGAGCACCGTGCTGCGGCACTCCTCTTCGTTCGAGGCGTAGGCGAGCATCTGCTCGAAGCGCTCGCGCAGGAGCTGCTGCCGCAGCCGGTAGGTCTCGGGGGCGATGTAGAGGTCGGCGCGCGGCAGCCGCTCCTCGTTCATGAAGAGCAGCGGCGAGCGGTTCGACGGGATGTAGCGGATCACGCGCAGCATCCACAGCCGCTTGAGCAGCTCGCGGACCCGCTCGACGGTGTAGCCGCTCCAGGTCGCCAGCTCGCCCTCGTCGATGGGGCGGAACTCGGTGAAGACGCCGTTGTAGAGGCGCAGCAGCGTGCGGATGAAGTGGTCGAGCTCGTCGCGCTGCACGCGCAGGCGGTAGAGGTCGTCGCGGCTCACGCAGAACATCACCCGCGCGGGGTTCTCCTGTGCGTCGGTCAGCGTCATGTAGCCGTTCTGCTGGAGGAGCTTCAGGGCGCTGGCAACCGTCCCGGCATAGAGGTGCTCGCGCGCGCAGAAGTCGTGGATATTGAACTGGAAGGTGGCGCCGTCGCCCTCGCCGATGCCGATGCGCAGGTAGTTGCAGACCTTCTCGTAGATCTCCTTCACGCGCTCGAGCGGCGGAAACTCCTGCTCGAAGCGGCGGATCGTGCGCTCGCCGTCGTCGGCCGCGACGAGCAGCAGGGCGTAGGCGCGTGCGCCGTCGCGCCCGGCGCGTCCGGCCTCCTGGTAGTAGCTTTCGAGCGAATCGCACATCGAGTAGTGGACGACGAAGCGCACGTCGGGCTTGTCGATGCCCATGCCGAAGGCGTTGGTCGCGACCATCACCCGCACGCGGCCCGCGATCCACTCCTCCTGGCGCTGCGACCGCTCGGCATGGCCCAGCCCGCCGTGGTAGGCCGCGGCCGTGATGCCCTCCTGCCGCAGCAGGTCGGCGATCTGCTCCGTCGCCTCGCGCGTGCGCACGTAGACGATGCCCGAGCCCGGGACGTTGTGCACGAGGCGCAGCAGCTGGCCGTTCTTGTCGTCCGTATGGCGGACGCTGTACGAGAGGTTGGGCCGCGCGAAGCTGCTGCGCAGGATGTGCGCTTCGGGGAACTTCAGGTGGTGCATGATGTCCTCGGCGACCCGCGCGGTGGCCGAGGCCGTGAGGGCCAGCACCGGGACGCCGGGCAGGCGCTCGCGCAGCTCGGCGATGCGCAGGTACGAGGGGCGGAAGTCGTAGCCCCACTGCGAGATGCAGTGGGCCTCGTCGACGGCGATGAGCGAGACGTTCATGCGCACGACGCGCAGACGGAAGGCCTCCGAGGTGAGCCGCTCGGGGGCGACGTAGAGGAACTTCACGTCGCCGTAGACGCAGTTGTCCAGCGCGATGTCGATCTGCCGCGGCGAGAGCCCCGAGTGGATGGCCACGGCCGGGATGCCCCGCGCGCGCAGGCGGTCCACCTGGTCCTTCATCAGGGCGATGAGCGGTGTGACGACAATGGCCAGCCCGTCGCGGGCCATCGTCGGCACCTGGTAGGTGAGCGACTTGCCGCCGCCGGTGGGCATCAGCGCCAGCGTGTCGCGCCCCTGCATGACGGAGAGGATGATCTCCCGCTGCACGGGGCGGAACTCCCGGAAGCCCCACCAGCGGGTGAGGGCGGCGTATATCTTCTCCTCGGCGGATTCCATAATGCAAAGGTAGCGATTTTGCCGCGGATTTGCCTCCCCCCGCCGGGGCTTTTTCGCTCGGGGTACGTTCCGGGCGGGCGGACCGGCGCGCCGCTTCCGGTCCGGGTTCATTCCCGGGGCCATTCCCGGGTTCATTCCCGGGCTCATTTCCGGGCTCATCTCCGGGTTCATTCCCGGCTGCGTCCCCGCTCCCTTCCCGCGCGGAGCCGGGTAGGGCGGCGGAAGCGAAAAAATTAGGCTTTTTCCGAAATTTTGCGTACATTTGCGGCATATCGGCAGAGACCGGTGATACGAAAGATGAAGATTGACCCCAAATACAAGGTGCGCGAGCTGGCCGGCGAACATGTGGTCGTCGTGCAGGGCGCATACGGCGCCGACATGACGCGCCTGGTGGCGCTCAACGAGTCGTCGCGCTATCTGTGGGAGAAGCTCCGCGGCCGCGAATTCGACCTCGACGACGTGGTCTCGCTGCTCGTGGAGCGATACGAGGTGGACGAGGCAACGGCCCGACGCGATGCCGGGGCGTGGATGTCCCGCCTTGCGGAGTGCGGCGTACTGGAGCAATGAAGGCCCGCGGATACATAGCGCTGTTGTTGCTGACCCTCTACCTTGCGGCGGTCGGCACGCCGGCGTATGTCTCCCTTACGTGCAAGTGCAAGGCCCCGCGCGAGGCGCTGCTACACACCGGCTGCACCTGCTGCGACCATACGGGGGATCTTCCCGCCGCCCGCGCCGACATCACGGCGCCCTGCTGCGGCACCCATCATTCGACCGACATAGCCCTCTATACGGGCTCCGGATCGGACCACGAGCGGCTCGTGCGCTGCGTGGTCCTGACGCTGCCGCCCGCCATCGTGGCGACGTGCGGCTCCGTTCCCGCGTTTGAAATCCAGACCGACCGGCAGGTCGGCCGCGACGTGCCGCCGCTGCGCGACGGCTTCGCCCGCTGTGCGGGGCTGCGCGCCCCGCCCGTCAGGGGCTGACCGCCGCATGCGGTCTGCCGGGTCCGCCCCGGCCGGATGCCGGAAGGACATCCCCGTTTTCCCTGACCATTCATTTATCATTCACCATCCGACGGTCACGCTGTGCACGCAGCGTGCAGTTTGCAGAACATGAGTCACCCGCATTGCGAAGAGGTGCTCGAGGCCCACGGCATACGTCCTACGGCCCTCCGCATCCTGGTGCTGGAGGCGATGGAGACCTTCAGCGACACCTTCAGTCTGGCCGACCTGGAGACCGCAACCGACGGTCTCGACCGGTCGTCGATCTTCCGCACGCTGACCCTCTTTGCCGAACACCACCTGCTGCATGTCATCGATGACGGCAGCGGCGCCACGAAGTACTGCGTCTGCCACAACGACCATGCGTGCCGGATCGAGGAGATGCACTGCCACTTCCATTGCGAAGCCTGCGGCCGCACCTTCTGCCTGGACCATACGCACATTCCGGTGATCCGCTACCCGGCGGGATACGACGTGCGTCGGATCAACTACCTCATAACGGGTCTCTGTCCCGACTGCCGCAACCGGCGGCAGGTGTGATCGCGGCGGGGCGGGGGCGGTTTGCAACCCGGTTGCAGACCTTTCGCGCTACCTTTGTCCGCGGGAAAAACAGAAAAAATGCCATGAAACGAACTCTATTCCTTGTTTCGGCCTTTGCGCTGCTGGCGGCCTCCGCCGAGGCGCAGGATCTGCGCGGTGTCGTGCGCGATGCGGAAGGACAGCCGCTCGTCGGCGCTTCGGTCTACTGGGCCGGCACGACGATCGGTGCGAGCACCGATGCCGAGGGTGCCTTCCTGCTGCACCGCGTGAAGAACTACGACCGCCTCGTGGCGTCGTATCTGGGATATGTCAACGATACGCTCCGTGTCGAGAGCGGTACGGAGCGCGTCGAGATGGCGCTGCGCGCCGAGGGCGTCGAGCTCGAGGGCGTCGTCGTCGAGGGCAACCTCTCGGGCAACTTCGTCAAGCGCGAGGGTATTCTCAAGAACGAGATGATCTCCTTTGCGGGCCTCTGCAAGATGGCCTGCTGCAACCTGGCCGAGTCGTTCGAGAACTCGGCGTCGGTGACCGTCGGCTACAGCGACGCCATCTCGGGCGCGCGGCAGATCAAGATGCTGGGGCTGGCCGGCACCTACACGCAGATTCTCGACGAGAACCGCCCCATCATGCGGGGGTTGAGCGCCCCCTACGGATTGAGCTACACGCCCGGCATGTGGCTCAACTCGATCCAGGTGTCGAAGGGCGTCGCCTCGGTGACGGCCGGACACGAGGCCATCACCGGGCAGATCAACCTCGAGCACCGCAAGCCGACCGATGAGGAGCGGCTCTTCGTGAACCTCTACCTCGACGACGAGCTGCGCCCCGAGGCCAACATCTCGACGGCCTTCCCCGTGACGCGCGACAAGAAACTCTCGAGCATCATCCTGCTGCACGGCTCGATGGATACCGACGCCCGGAAGATGGACCACAACCACGACGGCTTCCGCGACCTGCCCAAGTCGGACCAGATCAACGTCGCCAACAAGTGGCTCTACGCCGCCGACAACGGCACGCAGGTACGCTGGGGCTGGAAGTTCGTGCAGGAGAACCGTCTGGGCGGCATGCTCGGATACAGGAATACCGAGGCGATGCGCGAGGCGATGGCCGCGGACTGGGACTGGGAGCAGCGCGACGAGCGGATGCCCCTCTACGGGTCGCACATCCGCAACCGCAACGCCAACGGCTACGTGAAGATCGGCATGCCGGTCGGCCCGGCGGTCTACGATGCCGACGAGCAGGACGAGATGCGCTCGAACCTGGCCTTCGTCGCCGACTTCGACCACTTCGACGAGACGGCCTACTTCGGGCTGAACGGCTATGACGGCAATCAGAATTCGCTGTCGCTCAACCTGATGTACAATCACTACTTCACCTACCGTTCGTCGCTGAACGTCGGTGTGCAGGCCCATCTGGACTCCTACCGCGAGGGGCTCGACAACCGCACGCCCTGGATTGACAACTCGCGGCAGCTCTATGCGTTCGACCGCGACGAGCAGGAGGTGGGCCTCTATGCCGAGTATACCTATGCCGTGAAGGAGAAGCTCTCGATCGTGGCGGGCCTGCGCGGCGACTACAATGCCTTCTACGACCGCTACTTCCTCACGCCGCGCGGCCACCTGAAGTGGAACATCACCCCTACGACGACGCTGCGCGCCTCGGCCGGTCTGGGCTACCGCTCGACGGACATCATCACGGACAACATCGGCATGCTCGCGACGGGACGGCAGATCCGGTTGGTGGAGTTCCGCAACGGGGTGCCGACCTATGACGGCCGCTTCGCCGACTTCGACCGCCTGGAGAAGGCCCTGACGCTGGGCGGCAGCCTGACGCAGACCTTCACGCTCGTGCAGGCCGACGACGCGACGTTGAGCTTCGACTACTTCCGCACGCAGTTCTACCACTCGGTGGTGGCCGATCAGGAGTACGACCCCACGCAGATTCTGCTCTACACGTCGGACGGCCGCTCCTATACGGATACCTATCAGGTCGACTTCTCGTGGTCGCCCGTCGAGCGGCTCGACATCTTCGCCACGTTCCGCTATACGGACAGCGAGATGACGATCCGGCGCCCCGACGGCCGCACGGCGCGTGTCGAGCGTCCGCTGGTCAGCCAGTACAAGACGCTGCTCAACATCCAGTACGCCACGAAGTTCCGCCGCTGGGTCTTCGACGCTACGGCGCAGCTCAACGGCCCGGCACGCATCCCGACGCAGACGGGTAACCTGGCCGACGACAGCTATTCGCCGCGCTATCCGATGTTCTATGCGCAGGTGAGCCGCAAGGTGGGCAAGTTCGACATCTACGTCGGCTGCGAGAATATCGCAGACTACCGGCAGAAGGACCCGATCCTCAACGCCTCGAACCCCTATTCGGCGCAGTTCAACTCGATGAACGTCTGGGGACCGCTCATGGGCCGGAAGTTCTACGCCGGTCTGCGCTTCAACCTCTATTGATACCGAAACCTTAAAATACCGAAGCAAGATGAAAAAAATCGCTATGCTCTGCCTCGCCCTGCTGCTGGGCGCAGGCGTATCCCTGGCGGCGAAGCCGGCTGCCGGGAAGAAGATCGTGACGACGGTCTTCACGGCCGATGTCGACTGCGAACACTGCGTCAACAAGATCATGAACAACGTGCCGTCGCTCGGCAAGGGGATCAAGGACGTGCAGGTCGACCTCGAGAAGAAGGAGGTGACCGTCGTCTACGACGCCTCGAAAAACAGCGACGAGAACATCGTCAAGGGGCTGGCCTCGCTCAAGGTGCAGGCCGAGCCGAAAGAGAGCGCCGAGGCCGGCAAGTAGCCGCCGGGACGGGATTGTTATCGGAAGGAGGGGAGTGCCGCTGCGGCGTTCCCCTCTTTTTCGTGCCCGGAACAGCCGGTCGCGGGGAGGCGAGGACCCCGGTCGCGGGAGGCGAGGATCCCGGTCGCGGGAGGAGGGAGCTCCGGTTGCGTGAGGGGGCTTCGGTTGCGGGGCAGAGGATGGCCGCAATATGGAGATGGCTGGTCGCGGGGCTTGTGCGGAAGGTCGGGACGCTGGGGCGGATGGCCGCGAATTGCGTGGAACGCGGGGACGGCCGCTGTCGGGAGGCCGGAGAAGCCGGCGGGTCGTGAAGTCGTCGCGGGCGGGCAGTCGGGACGCCGGGGTGGCGGATCGTTGCCGGACGGTGTCGGGGAGCGGGCGGCGCCTTGCCATGCCGCGGCGGGAAAATCGGCCCGAGGGCGCGCGGCGGCTTTTCCCGATGTCGGCGGAATGGGGTCAAAAGGGCGGATTTTCGGCTTCGGGTTTGGAAATACGGCCGAAAAGGCTACCTTTGCCCCCGCAAATGGTTCCCTCGCGGCGCGGCCGCAGGGATTAAAAGGGAATGCAGTGCAAGTCTGCAACAGTTCCCGCTGCTGTGAGTTTCGTCCCGGATGCTCCGGGCTGTCGTCGCGACAATCTTTTGCCACTGACCTTGCGGTCGGGAAGGCGTCGCGCCGGAAACGAGTCAGAAGACCTGCCTTTGCCTGTGTCGAGCGCAAGCCTGCGGAGAACGGGCGGAGTGAGGATCGGACTCGTTCCCGGTTTTTTCTGTTCCGAATGTTCCTGATGGCGGCGCCCACGGTGCGGTGAACGCCTAACCTTTTAATTGTACAGGAATATGAAGAAAATCTTGGTGCTTTTTGCGGCCGCGCTGACGGCCCTGCTTCCGACTTCGTGCCGCAAGTCGGAGACCGAACCGGCGAAGCCGCTTCCGGCTTCCGTCTCGATTGCGGAGGTGGCGCCCGCCAAGCGGGCGGTGAGCTTTACGCTGAATCCGACGAATGCCGTGCGGGTGCTCTACTGCTGCGTGCTGCGCGGCGAGACGCCGGCCGAGTCGGCCTGGATTACGTGCGAAGCCGCGGCGCCGGTGCAGCTCACGGTCGGCGAGCTCGAGGCCGGCACGGCCTATACGCTGCTGGCCCGGGCCGAGAACCGCAAGGGTGTGGCCGGCGAGACGGTAACGCACGATTTCGAGACGCTGCGCCTGCCGTCGCTTGTTGTGGGTGACATCACGACGACGGCCGAAGGGGCCGAGGTGCGGGTGAAGACGGCCGATGCGCAGCAGTTGTTCTGGGCCTGCGTCCGTGCCGAGGCCGAGGACCCGACGGAATTCACGCAGATGGAGGCTGCGGCGGAGGCGACCGTGCAGCTCACGGGGCTGATGCCCGACACCGAATACCGGTTCTGCGCCTATGTGGCCGATGCCGATTCGCGCAGCGACCTGGCCGCGAAGAACTTCCGCACGGAGGCTCCCGACGCGACCGATCTGAGTGCCGCCGGGACGGCCAACTGCTACGTGGTGACGGCGCCGGGCGTCTACTCCTTTGCCGCCGACGTGCGCGGCAACGGCGTCAGCGCCAACAACGACCAGGAGAGCAAGCATTTCGAGGCGGCGATTGCCGTCGGTGCGGACTGGAGCGCCGACTGGCTGTGGGCGTCGGCCGAGGGGCTGGTCTCGAACGTGACGCTGGACGCCGCCTCGAAACGCATCCGCTTCGAGGCCTCCGCACAGCGGGGCAATGCAGTCCTCGCCCTGTTCGACGGCGCGCAGCAGCTCGTCTGGAGCTGGCACATCTGGATGACGGACGATCCGTCGATGAACCTCGTGAGCGGCTCCTCGCCCCAGTATCAGTTCCTCGATCGCAACGTGGGGGCCACCTCGACGGCGGTTGACGACGTGGCTTCGTTCGGCTTCTTCTACCAGTGGGGACGCAAGGACCCCTTCATCGCCGCCTCGGCGCCCGTCAACCCCGACGGTGCGGCGATCCCCGACGGGGAGGCTTTCCAGACCGCGCTGGAGGGTGCCTGCGTCTTCAACACGGCCCGCACGACGGGGTGGACGACCCTGCGCAACGACGATGCCGCGATTGCCACGGGGCAGTCGGTCGACTATGCCGCGGCCCATCCGATGACCTTCATCACCTACGGCGCACAGGTCGGGACGAGCGGTGTCGGTGCCTGGTTCAACGACGACAACGTGCAGTATGCCGAGCTGTGGGGCTACGATTTTGTCAACCATACGAACCTCAAGACGATGTTCGACCCCTGCCCGCCGGGATACAAGGTGCCGGGATGGTATCAGGAGGTCATGGCCGACGCCAGCAAGACGACGCTGGTCGAGACGGGCGCCTACCAGTCGCGCACCTACAACGGCGGCTACTGGCCCGCGCAGGGCTACCGCACGGATGCCGGACGGCTGTCGAACGTAGGCCGCTACGGCTACTACTGGTCGGCGTGCAGCTACAACCACAACTATCCGGCACAGGGCTACAAGGGATACATGCTCTACTGGTATTCGCGTGCGGTGAGCAACAACAACGCCCAGAGCGAAGCGATCGGCGGCAATATCCGCTGCATCCGCGAATAGCGGCCGCCCGGCCGGTTGCCGTTTCATGGTGGCGTGGCCTCCATTCTGTGGTGGTACGGCAGCCGTTTCGTGGGGAGCGCAGCCGTTCCCCGCAGGGCGGTAACGAAGCGAGGGAGACAGCATCCGATGCTGTCTCCCTCGTCGCTTTCCGGCGGGTACGCTCTTCGGGAGAGCCGTTCCGCTTGTCCCGTTGTCCATTTGCGGTCCCCGGGAGTGTACGCTGCCGCCTGACGGCGGATCCGCTCTTCGGGAGAGCCGTTCCGCTTGTCCCGTTGTCCATTTGCGGTCCCCGGAAGTGTCCGCTGCCGCTTTCCGGCGGGTCCGCTCTTCGGGAAAGCCCCGGCGGGTCCGCTCCCGGCACCCCGGCGTCCTACTCCAGCGGGCGGACGCGGACCTCGGTGACCCCCTCCAGCTCGGCAACCAGGCGGTCGATGTCGGTCTTCTCGTCCACTTCGCCGTAGTGGTAGGGGTAGAAGATGGCCGGGCGGAACGCCTTGACGGCCTCGACGGCCTGGTCGACGGTCATCGTGT
>ULRR01033392.1_pt1 | contig 16070 bp, 14 predicted proteins | sample 1955651 | NCBI WGS metagenome assembly ULRR01 (sample SAMEA4835688, study PRJEB28245) | human gut metagenome | biome: gut microbiome; material: fecal sample | place: Denmark | collected 2008
GCACTTGGAGGGTACGGATTGTTATTGCGACTCGGAAGGAGAGCGGGAAGTGAAGCGTCTCATCGCTCCTTATCCGCCGGAAGGGATTCATTGGATTGACTCGGGCGACTATCATTACCTCACCAAGCTATGGACCGATAAAATCACCTGTCCGTTTTCTTTGGTCGTGTTCGACCATCATCCCGATATGCAGCCTTCGCTGTTCGATAACTTGCTGTCGTGCGGATGCTGGGTGCGTACCTTGCTCGATACCCATCCCTATCTGCAGAAAGTCTGCATTATCGGCGCGGCGGAGAAGCTGAAGAAGGAAACCGAGGGGTACGACAAGCGTCTGTTGTATTTCAGCGAGGAAACCTTATCGCATCCCGAAGCCTGGAAACTGTTTTCCGAGTTTTATCTGAACGAGCCTGTCTACCTGTCGGTAGACAAAGACATCCTGAACCCGAAGTACGCCACGACCAATTGGGATCAGGGTTCATTAGACTTGTCCCAGCTTCTTGCCCTGTTGCGTGTCATCCTTGCGCACGAGCGGATTATCGGTGTGGATATCTGCGGCGATTCACCGGATTTGTTAGGCGAGATAGGCGACCGCCTGACTTGTGAGAATATCAATGAGCATACCGATGAAGCCTTGTTCCGTTGCCTGATGCATTATCTGGCTAGGGACATTTACTGAATATCCCTTTTGCATCGAGCTACCGGCTATTCCAGACAAAGACTTTCATTGTCCTTAAACCAGTCTGCCAATGCCTCCTCAAACGTCCATTTGAACGTATAGCCCGATGCAGCCAGCTTCTTGCCGCAGATGTTTGTGGAGATTTGCAGCTTCCTTACCCGTGCCGGGCAAATACCCATCGGACTGCCTAGGCATTGAGCCACCATGGCGGCAGGCATTATCAATGCATTGGGGATATATGGCACCGCTTGTTTCAAACCTGTCACCCGCTTCATCGCCCGTACGATATGTTCGATGGTATAGGCAGGCTCATAGCAGCAGTTGTACAATTCTACTCCATGCTCGTGATGTTCCAGTCGGTACAACATAAACCGCACCAATTCTTTCACATAAATACAAGCCTTGATGGTGTCTTTACGTCCCGGATAAGCAAAGGTATGCTTGCGGATACCCCAATACAGACGGGTGAAGTTTCCATTCTCACCCTTACCGAACACTACGCCGGGGCGAACAATCGTCAGTTGCCTGTTATCACTGTCTTTTGCCTGCCATATCTGATGGATCTTTTCAGCTACCAACTTCGAGATTCCATAAGGTGTATTTGGCGTGGGTAGGGTAGTCTCTTCTTTCAGTTCCTCAGCTGCCCCGTATGGTGCAATCGAACTGGTAAACACCATCTTCCTGATGCCGTACTTTTCCGCAAAAGCACACACGTTCTCCGCTCCGCGGATATTCGTTTCAAAATATTCATGGTCGGGATGTCCCGGTGTGCGGTGAACGGCAGCGAAGTTGAAGATGACATCGTCGGGAGTAATATCAATGCCCGTCAGATTAATAGGTTTTCTTACATCGCAATAAACATAGGTAGATTGCAATGTTTCCCCTTTTCGCAAGGGAGAATGATAATGCCCCTTTACGGCAGGCAACGGAGTACCCGGCTTTACGATGTCCAGGTTATAGATGTTGGCTTCGGGATGTACTTCTTTAAGTAAGTTGGTGAGATGAGTGCCGATGAAACCGGTACCGCCGGTAATGAAATAGTTCATGATTAACGGTATTTTTAAAAACTTTGTTTGTATTTCTTTCCAAAGAATTTAGCCATGATAAATCCTATCACTTTTTTATGGAAATTCTTTTTCCCAAAATAGATATAACCTATTTCTTTATATTCAAGTTGATTTTTCATAATCCACACATCCAGCAGCCTTTCACTTACTCTGCCTATCAGTCGGGCTTGAAAAGGTTCCATCCGTTTCAAATCATAATAAGATTCAAGTTCTTGCAATATGGGAAACATCCATTGGCAGTATTCATCAAACAGTTCACGTTTCATGATGAACATGTTGAACAGATGTTCGCAACGTCTCTGCATGGCTTTATCAAAGGAAGGCAGATATTCTGGGCATAATTTGGCAATTATCTTCCGGGTATTATCAAACTGCTTTCCGTCAAAAGTATGGTCATAATGCGAATAAACCGTTTCTATATATAGCTTACGCATTTTAGGAAGAACCAAATCATATTTTCCGCAGAGCTCTTGTGCCTCCTTAGAAGTCAAAATACTGTTCCAATCATTATTCTTCCGTTTCAGACAGAAATGCCTTCGGTAATGTGCCAATCCGACATAATCGGCTTTCAAATTCTTCCACGCCCAGTATATTGCAGTCAGTTCACTGTAATAAGGGTTCTTTTCCGAGATATTTTCCCCCTCATTATCTGGCTGGTAGCCTAAATTCAAATCGGGATGCAACGCCTTCCCCACCTGTACGGGCAGGTATACGTCGTCCTTAGGCATCTCACACTGCTTGTGTGCTGCCACTAAAATCTTGATATCCATAATTTTAATGATAAGTTTCAGAGAAATATAAATAACAGTGAACGTACTCTTATTAATAAAAACACTGCCATTTCACAATATTGATTAAGCTAAGCAACTTCAGACCTTCAAATAAGAAGCCTTGATTCCTTTTTCTTCCAGCAAACTCACACATCCCTCTAACGTTTGTCTATCCAAACATGTAAAACGGTGAAAAGGACGATTTAACTCACGATATTTATTTTCGCCCAGGTAATGATAAGACAACAGTTCAATTCTATCTATCTGATAACATTTTAATTTTTGAATAATCCTATCCAGCCTGCTCATGATTTCACCCATGATTACCATGCGATAGCTCACCCGTTCTCGGGGAACTACAGACTGGATAAACTCAAGATTTTTATCAATGGCAATTTCTATACTTGACGACTCCTTATTTACCACATAGCCATACTGAAATTTCAAGTCAATGAGCCAGTTGTCCACATAAGGCCAAACCAGCTCCAAATGTTCAAGCGGAGCAAACACACTTGATTCAAAGACAATATGAACTCCCGCTTCTTTCAGCTTTTGTATGAGAGGGAACAAACACTCCACTTGAAATAAAGGTTCACCGCCCGAAAACGTTACTCCGCCACCAGTTCTATAAATTGGCTCATCACGCATTAATAATGCAAATAATGTATCTGCTTCATAGTCCGTATATGTTGGCTCATAAGCATGTAGGGGACAATCTTTTTTCAAACGTTTTCCTCCTGCCAGTGCGCAATCTTTACAGATGGACGATGTGGATTTTTCTATACATATCCCTTTATCGTACAAATAATCATCTGCATAATGGATAGTTTCCGGATTACAACACCAGGGACATTGCAGGTAACATCCTTTCAGAAACACAGTCGTTCTCACCCCCGGTCCGTCATGCACGCATAGCCGCTGTATGGCTGTTACCCTTATCTTGTCTTCATCAACCGGCATACGCTTCCGCACGTTTTATCAGATTGTCCTTATATTCCTCCGGCAGGTCATTGAAATAAGCACTGAATCCCCATACACGAACCACCAAGGCAGGATATTTTTCCGGATGAGCCTTTGCATCTTTTAGGGTGGCGGCATCCATCACGTTCAATTGCAATTCGTATGTACCGCCCGTCATGGCGTTCTTCAAGATAGTCGTCAGTTTGTCCGGCATATCCGCGTATGCCTTGGGCAGGATGAAATCCACCACATTGCCATTCATGCGGTTGCCTGAATAATCGAGAGAACCTGCAAAGTCCAGTACTTCTTGCAGATCTATTTTGGAAGAGACCGGAGAAATATGTACGGCAAACGGGGCTCCGTCGTACCTGCCGTCAAGGGATGCTCCCACACCTTTGCTCACGATGATGTAGTGCGATGAACTGAACCCGACCTTTGCCTTGTTTCCATTCATGCCTTTAGCAGCTACCGTGTCGCTTATGAAAGTCATCAGATCACGTGTCAGCGACAAGACCTCGCTGTCCGTATTGCCAAACTTCAAGGGGTTGGCCAACAATACGTTTCTCATGTCATCATATCCTTTGAAATTTGCCTTCAAAGCAGCAGCGAAGTCATGAAGTGTGAACAACTTTTGTTCATAGACATAAGCCTTGATATTCATCAGCGCATTAATCAAGTTTGGAAAGCTCACTATCTGCACACCATGATAGGCATATGTGGCACCGCCTTGGGAGAAATCTTTATTTCTTTCCAGACAATCATCAAAGAACAGCGAGTATAGCGGCGAGCAGTCGAAGTCCACGTCCTTGATGTTTCTTAGCACCTGATTTCTCAACAACTTTTTATATCCCTTCATAAACTCTTCAAAACTGCCAGGCACATTACCGCTTATCACAAATTTATTCAACGAATCCACCACAGGTATATTCAGCAACGGGTTGTTTTGGTCAAACGACTTGCCGATAATCAGCGGCTCCCAGCAGGCCGATGTGCCAAAGTTCCATACGTCCTCCGGTTTATATCCGAATTCCACCATGCCTTTCATTACCAGGTTCTCGTTGATGATTAATGGAGAGCCACATCCCGTCAGTATACAAGCGATGGCCTTTTTCCAAATCACATCAGAGGTATGGGTATTCACCCTCAATATAAGTTTTGGATCCGGTACTTTCAGTTCTGTAAACACCTCAAGGAATATCTCCGTCAAGTCATTCTGAACGGTATTGCCATCCCTATCCACTCCACCCAGCAAGATGTACTGGCCGGTGTCGCCTATCAGTGCACGGCTTTTGGCTTTCATGTCCTTGCCAAGCGTCAGACACATTTTACGGATCAATTCCTTTCCGTTTTCACAGGTAATCAACCCATTGGCCACATCATGTCTGTAATAAGGATACAGCACCATGTCCAAACGGCCCAGTCCGCACTGCCAGTGCCCCGCCTGCCAGAACAAGGCATTATAGAACAACAGTTTTTGTATCGCTTCGTCCAGCGACGCTGGTTTGTTATCCAAGATGCGTTGCAGGTATTGCACCAATAATTTACCACGTTCGTCTTTCCTTTCTGCAAGTTCTGTTTTCATCCGTTCTTGCAGCCATCGGATATTAGCAATCATGCCCGATTCTTTTTTGGCAAAATCCGTGTCGGCAGAAGTTTGCAGCTGAACCTCCTTACTCTTCATACTACTCTCCAATACGCCTGCATAGTTAGCCGTAACACTGGTAATCATTGTCTTGCTATGGTTTACTACCCTTGCAACCCACGAATCATACGGATAAACATAGTAAGCCTCCTTGTCATATTGCAACAACTCATATTGCTTTTTTGACTGCTTCACAAACTCATCTGTAGCTTTTTTCCTGCTACCGCCTCTTACCAGCTTGGTGTTCAGCAATACGTCCTTGATGCTTGAGTCCGGATGTTCGCGCTTCACAATGGCATATGTCATGAGGGAGGAAGGGATGTATTGTTTTAGGATATGCTTGTAATTAACAATTGATTTCATCTTCATATATTTTTAGGAAATGATAATTTAGCAATCGGATGCAATTCTCTTTTTTCAAATGGTGGAAGTTTCATATAATCCGAGCCATATATTTCTGTCAAATATTCATGGACTTTATGGGGTAGGTTAAATTCCACGCCACAAAATACACCTTTACTAAAAGGAAGCCATATATCTCGACGTATGGTTTCCCCCCTATAACGTTTATGTCCTGTGGCTACAGTGGTGAGCTTTGTGTGATTAGGATGTCGGGAAATATAGTTGTCAAACCAATTACACCAAATTCTGTGGGAGATCCATGATAAGCAGAATCCTATTGAACGACGAATATTATAATAAATGTGTGTTTGCAAAGTGGAGTTCATTATCTTTTTTATTAAATCATTTGGATAACGATACTCATTCATACAAGTGGCTGCCACACGCATGATGTCAGACAATACGGCATCAACATTCCTTATCAGTGTATTGTCTGATACATTATCAATTACAAAGGCATCAATAAAGATGCAATTATGGTATGGGAAGTTCAACTCTTCAGCTTCTGCAAACTCAGAACCTTTTAAAAAAATCTTTGCCAAGGGATATTTAGTGTCCTTTCCTTGATAGTTGGGTGCTTCCAGCACATATTTATCGCCCATATAGGTGTCAAATCCTTCTTTAAATTTTTCCCATTCGCTTCTAAACATTGCAATGTCTATGTCATCGTCCCAGGGAATGAAACCTTTGTGACGTACAGCCCCAAGTGCTGATCCTCCCATCAACGTAAATGTTACGCCCATCTTGTCACATGCTGCCTTTATATCCAACAGCATACCCAACAAGACCTGTTGCAATTTATTTTTTTCTTCTTCGGTAATCTGATGGAGCAAGCCACTGCTGCTTCCTACTTTTGATGTAATCAGTTTTAAGCTTTTCACTATTTTTCAATCTTTCCAATAATAACGGTTATAATTATGTGTAATCCTTTTATTCTCAGGTGGAAGTTGCATATAATCTCCGTATAGACTACGTAAATTATTATCGTATCCAGACATTACGTAAAACTCTGTATCTTCAAATTTATGCAAGATAAAATGTTCCATATTTTTCTTAGGCTGCCATTCGCCCAGTCCATAGTGAGGGCTTGCACAAAAGAATGAAGATTCTTCATAATTATAAGTCTTCATGAATTCTAGAGTTTTATCTAGTACATTATTAGGTATAAAACAAGCAATGATTTTTTTTAAACAGAATTTTATTTTCTCCCTACAAGAAGCCTGTTGTTTAATAATTGAGTATAAGGGAACGATTTTTATCCTCCACCATCCATATAAATGAAACCAAAAACTTAAGCGTTTAATATGTTTTTTTGCTTGTTCCTTGCTATTTGGAGCACCATCAACTTGGAGTATATCAATCCAAATCCCCGTTTTTTCGCTACACCAGGGGATTAATCCTGTATCAACATAGGTTTTCTCCATCTCACAAACCCTTGCAATTCTCAGCCTTACCGACTCTCCTGATGTTTCTCTCGAAAACAGTTTATACCCCTTCTTAGACTGATAGGTACGAATAAACCTGTCATAATCCGGGCGTGGTAGTTGGATATCGACATCATCATCCCACGGAATGAAACCATTATGCCGAATGGCGCCCAACAACGTTCCTCCGCTTAATGAATATCGAATATTGTTTTCGACACAGAAGTTATGTACATCTTTCAGTATATCCAAACTAACCTGTTGGATTTCTTCAATCGTCATTTGCCTCATTATCTATCTCTTAACAAATAATTAATGATTTCTTTAATTCCCAAGTTAATGGGAGTCATAGGTTTCCATCCTAAAGCCTCTATTTTCTCTGTAGAAAATACAGATTTAGTTACTTTGTTGTAGCCTTTCTTTTCTTCTTCCGAAGGAATATCCATTACAACTTTATGCCCGGTTGTTTCAGCTACCAACTCAGCAAGTTGGCGAATGCTGATATTGGAAGCATTGTCTGCTATGTTATAAGCCTGCCCATTTTCTCCTTTTAACAAAATGTGCAGTAATGCTGATACACAGTCTGCTACATAGCACCACGAACGAAACTGGGTTCCAGAGCTTTTCATGACGATATCCTCTCCGCAAAGCACATTGCGTATAAATTGTGCATAAACCCGATTATCACTTTCAGTGAAGTTGGGTCCGTAGATATGGCAAGGCCGTGCAATCACAACATCCACTCCATATTCTGCCATATAGGAAATGCACAAGGTTTCTGCCGCACGCTTGGAAGCCGGGTAGCACGAGCGTGGAGAGGTAGGATCAATATACCCACTATATTCTTCTGTAAAAATCCGCCCATCGCCTTCTCCATATACTTCACCGGTAGAAACAAAAAGCAACCGTTGCATCTGATGCTTCATCCCATATTCAATTAAATTATTCAGACCTATGATATTGGCTTTGATTATTTCCACAGGACGGTGGGTAAAGAAATTAGGACTGGCATTGCTCGCGGCATGAATGACAAAATGAAAATCTACCTCACTCTGTAAAGGTAAAGTGACATCATAATGAAGAAAATGGAAATTGTCATTATCGACAAATCGGGCAAAACGTTGGCGTGCCCTTTCTTCGTCTCTGCCCGCTGCATAAACATGGAATCTTTTGTTGGGGTGCAACATCAGCACTTCTACCAGGCACGAACCAATCAGACCTGTTGCTCCTGTCACTAGGATATTGCAGCCATATAGTTTTTCCCATGGCAAATCCCATGTGGCAACCTTTTGTAAGTTTTCTGTATATGTCATTATTTTAGCCATCCTTCTTTGCTTGTATGCATCAGTGCTTTGATAATTTCCAAATCTTCCACCGTGGTAATCTTGATGTTTTTCTCAGAGCCGGGCACTAAGTGCATATCCCGATTCCCTAACTCAGCTATCAAAGTACAAGATGCAACAGAATCAGTAATGCCTTTTTCCTTAGCTTCCTCGTGGACCGCAATGATATTTTTTAAACGAAAAGTTTGCGGAGTCTGTGTACGAATTAATTTATCACGTGAAATACTTACATGAGTGGTAAAACCATCCTCACTTTCCAAAATGGCTTCCCGGCATTTAATGCCCGTAATAGCATAACCGTATGCCTTGCAGATGGCGATATTGCTTGAGATAATGTCTTGCGACAACAAGGGTCGTACAGAATCATGTATCAGCACCAGATCATCGCCATCACACCCGGCATCCCTTAAACCATAAATCCCGTTATGTATGGATTCCATTCCTGAATTACCTCCGGGGAATATCCATTTAAGTTTTGTGATGCCAAACTGATTGGCATACGATTGCAACACGGTTTCCCAACCGTTCAAGCATACTACTGCAATGGCTTGAATGTCGGGATGTTTCTGAAAGCATATCATTGTATGGATAATAATCGGACAATTATCAATATGCATAAATTGCTTGGGGATGTCCTGCCCCATGCGGTTGCCGGACCCTCCGGCAATGATTAAACCGATGTTCATACATTTGTTATTTTTTTTGACTATTATTTGAGTTTTACTTTATACAATCCACCGTTTTGCCCGCAATACAGCAGTGGGGTATTGCGATAGAAGTCCATGTCTTCAGGTTCATTGGTTGTCACCCTTGTCAAATCAATCGTTTTCTTCAATCGGCCATGTTTCAAATCAATTATCAGAATGGCACGATGTGCATCCTGTCTATGCGACAATGTTTCTTGCAATCCTGTGACGATATACAGGTTGTTGTTTTTAATCTTAGCACCTTGTAGAATATTGGGGAAAACGACAACAAACCTATTCAGCACATCATTCTCATTCAAGACTATATTTTCCCCTTCGTTGAGTTTTGGAAGACGATATTTGGTAATAGTGTTCGCCACCGAACCAATACTGTCCAATTTTTCCCCGCTACGGGTTACACTGTACAAATAGCCATTGACTGCATCCGTCACCCAAATCAGAACGGCAGCATTTTTCCCTTTTTCTTTTGCACAAATGGTTTGCACTAACTCTGAACTATGGGAAGTAATCTTTTCAACAAAGCAGCGATATTGTTTTTTGCATTCTGTAATGTATATTACCGGAGGATTCCCTTCTTCCAACGATTCGTTACCAAAGCATGAATTGTTTACATGATTGTCCTTATTCGCACTACCAAGTGGAAACTCATCAATCACTTTTTCTGATTTCAGATGATATACCCGGCAATACCCTCCGTCATTCATCAGAAATGCATAGTCATGCCAGATGGCCATGCCTTGTGCTGACTTGTTTTTATATTGCCCAACGATTGGATAAACCAACTGTGCATGAAGCGCAGCCGACACAAATGCGACCAACGCCAATAATATGAATCTTCGTTTCATGTCCATATTTTTTATGATTGCCGTTTTAACGATGCAGGCATTTTGATAGAACTACCCGACATATTCATAAGGCTGTACAGCTTAAATTTAAATCGCAACACTTGCAGCATGGCGGTTCTCTGTTTGTAACCGGACACCCTCCAATTATCTATATATCGCCATCCGGCTTTATTCTGAATTTTTCCTAAGCTGGAATAGATGTCAGGTGCACTGTCCCTTACCAATGAATCTAAATCTTTCAGTAATCGAAGTCCATCTTTACTTGCATGTTTAATCAAATAGAATGTGTAGATGACACGTAATTTTTCAACCAATTTAGTGAACAAATAGTTTTTTATCACTTGGCTGCATTCGCTTTGGTGCAAAGCGTAATCATTCAGCATCTTCTTGCCAACTATAATCCGATTATGAAATGCTTTTTTGAGCACCTTTGGATCAAAGGTTTGTCCTTCACGTCCCCTCAAATACAAATAAAGGAAATAAGGGAAATAGCTGACTTGTTTTACTTTCCTCATAGGGCAGAAAATCCATTCATCGTCTGTATAAGAAATACCTTCTGTTTGGTGATAATTGATGCCGCGGACCATTTCTGTTCTATAGGTTACTCCATGATGCCAAAGCCAACGAATAGTACCAATGGTAAGGTCCCCAAGGTTGAACAGACGGTCTGTTGGTAAAGGAAAAGTATATGTCTCGGTTGTTTGCCCTTTTTCATCAACCACCTTATAATCTGAAATAATCAAGTCAGCATCCAATCTCTGTAAATAACTGATATACAATTCGAATATCTCGACATCGAAAGAATCGTCTGCATCGAGCACCTTAATGTATTTCCCAGTTGCCTCTTTTAATCCACGGTTTACGCAAGATCCATAATTCCCGTTCTCCTTATCTATCACGCGAAATATGCCCGGATAACGTTCTTCATAAGAATGTCCGATTTTGCTGGAATTGTCTTTGCTGCCATCATTGATGACCAACACTTCCAACTGTTGCATATTTGCAGGTGACACGATGAGCGAGGACAAGCACTTATCCAAGTATTTCTCCATGTTGTACGTCGGGATGACAATGGTAAGAATTTTATTCATAATGTTTTAAGCTTAATTTACATTATCTATCACCACTTCTTCAAATACGATTTTGACTGATAAAATTCTTCTCACAATCACCGGCTAAACCCAAATAATAGTAAAGAGCATTAGGATTGGAAGGCATAGGAACTTTATAACTTAATTTGTATATAAAAGTCCTTTGAAGAACCTCTTGTAATGATTGCTCATTTACGGGAGCTGATATATGACGTCTCAAATACCATAAATCGTGATTTGAATATGGAACAGCATCAATCATTGAACGTATGGCAGGAATGTTACGATATCCAATGGCAATTAGATAATCAAATAAAAAATAGTCAATGAATATTTTTTCTTGTTTTATATATAGATGAATCATATCTCTTAGAAAAGAATACAAAATATTACCTTTCACCCCTCCCAAGCAAAATGTAGTCCACCTAAATTCCGTAACATGAATATGCCTTATGCTTTGAGGCATATTCTGCTTCAATGAAAAAAAGGGTAATTCAAATGTTTTAAGTGGAGCTGTGAGAAAGATCGTTGCATCAAGCCAAATTCCACCATGTATAGCCAATAAATTAATTCGAAGTACATCACTAAGATGAGTGAGAGATAATTCCTTGTTTTTTACCTTATCGAGCACATATTGAGGAATTGAAACATATTTGCGAAAATTATCCATTTGTATAAGTCGAACAGGATGATTACCGCTATACTTGATGATGGTTGAATAGCATCGCTTTACCAAAGGTGGCATTTGCTCCTCACCTTGAAACCAACAGACCCAAATAGGACAATCTGGGGCTATTATGCCATTATCAGAAGATTGTTTACTTTTATATTGTTCTATCAGAGGAGCATATTTCTGCTCTAAATAAGCCAAAATAGCTCGATGTTTTGGTTTCCAGGCCCACTTAAATATCCGTGCAGCAGGAATGAGGAAAGCTACTTTCCAACCAAATAATTTTCGCCGCACAATAAAATTGTGGAATAATTGTCGAATCTGAGAAAGTTTGAACATATTGTAAAATATTAAAAGAAAAAATTATGTGTTATTTTTACAAAGAATAATGTTGTATTAAGCCAAATCAATTTATAGAAATCAAGCATGATCTTTAGTTACATGCTTTGCTGTAAGTGCAATTAAGAATGGATTCATAAAGATTTGAAGAAAATGCTGTGCAATTACACCAGAAATTCCTGTTAATAATATAGCCAACATCAAAACAAAATCATTTCTCTTGTATGCTTTGTAGCAAATCATCATATATGCAAACAAAATAACCAATGTGTATGCTATGCCAAAAATTACCAATGACTGAATATATGAAGAATCAATAAAATTGTAATATTTTTTTTCGGTATCAGCCCCATACATCTTTATTTCTTGCCCCCAAAAAGTAACTCTATAATAATTCAAAGCATCATTACCTAAATATAATCTACCTGCCAGAATAACAGTGTCTATAAAAACCCATATAAAATGCTGATTATCAAACATGATAGTAGATAATATCGCCACAACCGCTAATATTGGAATTGAAAATATCAATAATGAATAGATTTTTCGATGATTACTAGTGCGTTTATAAAATATAGTTGTTATAACCAACAAAACCATACATCCACACCCTAATTTGGCATCAGTAAAATATAAAATAATAAATGACAGCAATAAAATAGCCAATTTTTCAACATTGTTTATCAAAGCACGCCGTATATACCAATATGCTAAAATGATAAAAAAACAATGTGATGCAAAATCAGTTGGCCATACATATCCAAAACTCATACGCTTTCCGAAGGATGTAAAAGATAGTCGTGAAGAAAATGAATTAATATAAATTGTTTTATTATCAATTACCCCTAATTGACTTCCTATAATGGTTATTAGACAGAAAAATAATCCTATAACAAAATACCACTTGACAATATTTCTAAACGATAGTCCTTTGGCTCCAAGAACCAATGAAACAGTTACAAATAACATGAAAAATCTATCAATATTCACTCCTATCATTATAAATAATAACAATACAAGCAAAGCGGAGGCTGTGTATTTTCTATATTTGGGTAGTGTTATAACTAAATGAACGCCTAATGATAAAAATGCAACATATTTACCCAAGTTAAAAATGAATTCAGGAACTCTCCAAAAGGTAATGTATTTTAACAAAACAATCATGGAAAGTGCTAATCCTATTACATAGAAAAAATTACGAAAAGATATTTGAGGCAATAATTGTTTTAAATAACCCATATAAGTCAAATTTTAGAAGTATTTAATATAAAAATTAACATTTTATACGTTATTCATATTCCCTTAAGTAAGCGACCCATACAGTGTATCTATTATTTATTAAGCTATTACGCCTATATGAATTAAAAATATACTAATTCCAATTGATTACTGATGATGCATGCTCTTTTTCTTCCTTGCAAGTAGGCACATAATAACATGAAAACATGGCAAGGTTATCATATCTACGTGCTTTTTATGGCGAACTACCATTTCTGTATTTTAGATACCGCCATATCCAATATAATTTTTGCTATCGGGTCACGGAACAACAGCAGGCACAAGCCATAAACCGTGATGCCGGAGAAGAGCATCAATATCAGAGTTATTACATTCCCGTAATGCAAAATGGAAATGCCGTAAAGCACAGATCCCATGATGAAAGAAGCAAAAATGTAATTGAGATATTGACTTTTCAATAACTGTATCGGAATATATTTTCTGCCGATAAAATACATAGAAACAGTCACAATGATTTCTGTCATCATAAAGGCAAAAGCAGCCCCATTGTGTCCGTAATACGGAATTAGCAACAAATTCAAGAATAAATTTGCTATTGCTCCCAAGAAAGTGCACAATATCACGATATTGATTTTCCCCACCGGATACAATATCTGTATACCCAATACATTGGATATTCCTATTGAAACTACATTAAAAGCCACAATTTGAGATGCTGTAATGGAAGGAACAAAACTGTTTCCGCTTAAAAGCAAGACGGCACTTTCACTGGTAAAAAATAAGCCTATAGCGAGAGGCAGGGAAATGGCTATAATAAAATCGTATGACTTTTGAACTACGTTTTTAAACTCGTCTAGGCGGTTTTCGGCAAGCAGGTTTGAAGCCCTGGGCATCATAACTTGCCCAAGTGTTGAAGACAAACTCATTGCGATTTGCATAATTCTAGTCGCTGCTGTAAAATATCCTACAGCTGCCACATTCTTAATAAAACCAAGCAGTACAGTATTCAACTGCAAGTATATGCTGGTTATTACGCTGAAAGCAAAAATATGGATGGCAGGCTTTAAATGCCTGAAAGGATGAAGTTCATGCCTGTTAAATGCATTCCAATTTATGGATTTGCGTAATCGGATGAAGTTGAAAACATTTCCTCCAAGTATCCCAACGACACTATAAGCTCCGTACCATAAAATGTCCTCTTTGGTCTTAACCAACAGAAATAACAATATGACCGATATACTCTTAACAGCCAATCCCCGTATGGCCACATATCTGAAATCTTCTGTCCCTTGATAGAACCATTCGCAACCGATAGCTGTAAAAAAGATGGTTGTACTTAGTATCAGAAACAAAGGTATGTTGGCCTGCACATCCGATACATACATGCAGATAACAGCCACTGCGACGTAACCCAAAACAGTCAGCATGGCATGAAGCAATAGTATTTCGACAGTGGTAACCGAAACTTTTGCAGCATCATTGCGAACCCTCGCCACTTCTCTGATTGCGTACATCGGAATGCCTAGGCAAGTAAACAAATTGATATACGAAATAATCGAGTTAAAAAAGTTCACTTGTCCTATTCCGTCTGCCAGCATGATACGCGAAGCATACGGAAAGGTTATCAAAGGAAACAGGAGCTGACTGACCGAGTTTAAAAGGTTAAAGACATAATTGGTTTTTATTGACCTTGCCATAACTTAATTCTAAAGTATGCAACCAATACAGCGTACCCGCTATTTATAAAGCAGTTACGCCTATATGAATCTTAGAAAAAAAATAAATAATTATGCTGATTTAGATGGATTGCAGACTATGCGCACTCTTTTTCTTCCTTGCGAGTAGGCACATAGTAACAGGAAAGCATGGCGAGATTGTCTTCATCTCTATATATAGATGCGAATGGACTCTATAAGATTATTCATTTGAGTACATTCTTTATAATAATACGTGGATTATTCCTTATCCTCTTCCAAGGATTGCAAAAATGACAGCATACGCAAGTCCTTATAACTCGGCATCTTTCCTGCTTTCTCTACAATCGACAGCACTGCCGGAAGACTAGTAGCCAATGATTCTCGCACACAATCCGGCATCAGCATCTTCCACTCACTGGCGGCAAAATCTTCGTAGGTCAGTATGAGCGAGTATTTTTGCAGCTTGTATGGAGTCTTGCGCATTTTCTTGGTGATGTATTGGTTCGGACCGGCTTTTACAAATTCGTCCAGCAGTTGCAGTTCGCTTTTGCTGAGGCTGCAGAGCACGGCTAGGGGATTGTCGAGAATCTCCTGCGCGATGCGGCGTGCTGTCTCTTCCTTTTTCAGGTTCGGACTGACATAGAGGTCAAGCTTCTTGCAGGTGTCCAGCATGTATTCTTTTGTACGGACCATCAGCATATCTGCCAGATTGATGTCGGACGTGAAATGTGTATCTTTAATCGCAATCATATTGTGAGTGTTTGTAAGGTGACGAGTTGACTAGGTATCAATTTTTTAAAGGAGTTAAAGAAGTTAGAGAAGTTAAAGGAGTTAAAGCCAATACTTCTGCTGATGTATTCAGTTCGTCACGCTGACTTTTTTGAAACGCAGATTAACGCAGATTTTCGCAAATTAAATAATTTATTTCTTTGCGCCTTCGTGTCTCTGTGTTTGTTTTTTATAGGTGACTAGTTGACTAGGTAACCAGGAACTAGGTTCTGAATACCATTAGCAAAACTATTTATAAGGATACTTGGCTGTTTATCATATAATGCTTGCGGATGTATCCTATCATTCTGCCGACTTGTTTCTATCTGTTCCTTGTTCCTTTATCTCACTCTTAAACTTTCCCCAATAGGGCTTTCCATACAGCACCCAGGCGCCTGTACCGCATACGGCTAAGAAGATGATTCCCAAC
>ULRR01043991.1_pt1 | contig 15940 bp, 12 predicted proteins | sample 1955651 | NCBI WGS metagenome assembly ULRR01 (sample SAMEA4835688, study PRJEB28245) | human gut metagenome | biome: gut microbiome; material: fecal sample | place: Denmark | collected 2008
CACCTTTAGAGCTTCGTTTACTTCTTTTTGCGGCCGAAGATGCTGCTGCTCTCGGGGGCGCGGCCGTCCATGGCCTTTGCGTACTCGCGCAGCGCGTCCTTCTGGGCGGCGGTCATGTTCTTGGGCACGACCACGTTCACGGTGACGTACTGGTCGCCGCGGCCGGAGCCGCGCAGGAAGGGTATGCCCTTGCCGCGGAGCCTGAACACCGTCCCGGGCTGGGTGCCCTCGGGGATGGTGAGCTTGACCTTGCCGTCAAGCGTCGGGACCTCGATGTCCGCGCCGAGCGCCGCCTGGGCAAAGCTCACGTTCGCGCTCGAGAGGACGGAGGTGCCGTCGCGCTCGAAGGTCTCGTGCCGGCGCACGGAGACCGTGACCAGCAGGTCGCCAGCGGGGCCGCCGTCGCGGCCGGCGTTGCCCTGGCCCTTCATGGATATGGTCTGGCCGTCGTCTATGCCGGCGGGTATGTTCACGCTGAGCTTGCGGTTGCGGCGCACATTGGCCTTGCCCTTGCAGGTCGGGCAGGGCTGCTGGATTATCTTGCCGGTGCCGCCGCACTTCGGGCAGGGGCCCTGGGACTGCACCATGCCGAAGGGGGTGCGCTGCGTCGTGCGGACGCTGCCGGTGCCGTGGCAGTCCGGGCAGATCTCGGGCGTCGTGCCGGGCGCGCAGCCCGTGCCGTGGCAGTCCGGGCACTGCTCCACCTTGGAGACGTTGATCTCCTTCTTGCAGCCGAAGGCCGCCTCCTCAAAGCTGATGGTGACCGAGGCGCGCAGGCTCTCGCCGCGTTTCGGGCCGCTGCGCTGAGACGAGCCGCCGCCGAAACCAAAGATGTCGCCAAGATCGCCGAATATATCTCCAAAGCCGCCGAAGCCGCTGAATCCTCCAAAGCCGGAGGCCCCGTCAAAACCGCCGAAGCCCTGGGAAGGATCGAAGGCCGCGTGACCGTACTGGTCATACTTCGCGCGCTTTTCCGGGTCGCTCAGCACCTGAGCGGCCTCGTTTACCTCCTTGAACTTCGCCTCGGCGTCCTTGTCGCCGGGGTGGAGGTCCGGGTGATACTGCTTCGCCAGCTTCCTGTATGCCTTTTTGATCTCTTCTTCCGAGGCGCCCTTCTTCAGGCCGAGCACCTCGTAATAGTCCCTTTTCTGTTCCGCCATCTGCTTTTCACCTCACATTACGCGCTTTTGCGGGCGCACTTTCGTGCGCCCGCATTCTGCGCGGGGGTCGTTTTATAAGAGAGGGTCTTGAGTGATATCACTTCTTGTCGTCGTCGACCACTTCGTAGTCGGCGTCGTAGTACTGCTGGCCGCCGTCGTTGCCGCCGTTGCTGCCGCCGGGCTGCTGGCCGCCCATGTCCGGGCCGCCGGCCTGGGCGCCGGTCTGCTGATAGAGCTTCTCGCTGACCTTGTAGAAGGCCTGGGTCAGCTCGTCGGTGGCGGACTTGATGGCCGCGGTGTCGCTGCCCTGGAGGGCCTTCTTCAGGCTCTCGAGCTTGGCCTCGACCTCAGCCTTGTCGGAGGCGTCGAGCTTGTCGCCCATCTCCTGCAGGGTCTTCTCGGTCTGATAGACCATCTGGTCGCCGGCGTTGCGGGTGTCGACCTCTTCCTTGCGCTTGGCGTCCTCGGCGGCGTACTGCTCAGCCTCACGCACTGCCTTGTCGATGTCCTCCTTGGAGAGGTTCGTGGAGGCGGTGATGGTGATGTGCTGCTCCTTGCCGGTGCCGAGGTCCTTGGCGCTGACGTTGACGATGCCGTTGGCGTCGATGTCGAAGGTGACCTCTATCTGAGGCACGCCGCGGCGGGCCGGGGCGATGCCGTCGAGGTTGAAGCGGCCGAGGCTCTTGTTGTAGGCCGCCATCTCACGCTCGCCCTGCAGGACGTTGACCTCAACGGAGGTCTGGTTGTCCGCGGCGGTGGAGAAGATCTGGCTCTTCTTGGTCGGAATGGTGGTGTTGCGGTCGATCAGCTTGGTGAACACGCCGCCGAGGGTCTCGATGCCGAGGGACAGAGGCGTGACGTCGAGCAGGAGGATGCCCTCCACGTCGCCGCCGAGCACGCCGCCCTGAATGGCCGCGCCGATGGCCACGCACTCATCGGGGTTGATGCCCTTGAAGCCGTCCTTGCCGGTGAGGTTCTTGACGGCGTCCTGCACGGCCGGGATACGGGTGGAGCCGCCGACGAGCAGGACCTTGGAGAGGTCGCTGGCCTTCAGACCGGCGTCGGACAGAGCCTGGCGCACAGGGCCCATGGTCTTTTCGACCAGGTGATGGGTCAGCTCATTGAACTTGGCCCTGGTGAGGGTGACGTCGAGGTGCTTCGGGCCGTTGGCGTCAGCCGTGATGTAAGGCAGATTGATGTTGGTGCTGGTCACGCCGGAGAGGTCGCACTTTGCCTTCTCGGCGGCCTCACGCAGACGCTGCATGGCGACGCGGTCGGTGGAGAGGTCTATGCCCTGATCGCGCTTGAACTCGTCGACCAGGTACTTGGTGACGCACTCGTCGAAGTCGTCGCCGCCGAGGCGGTTGTTGCCGGCTGTCGCGAGGACCTCGATGACGCCGTCGCCGATCTCGAGGACGGAGACATCGAAGGTGCCGCCGCCGAGGTCGTAGACCATGATCTTCTGGTCGGTCTCCTTGTCGAGGCCGTAGGCCAGAGCAGCCGCCGTGGGCTCGTTGATTATACGCTTGACCTCGAGGCCGGCGATCTTGCCGGCGTCCTTGGTCGCCTGACGCTGGCTGTCGGTGAAGTACGCGGGGACGGTGATGACGGCCTCGGTGACCTTCTCGCCCAGATAGGCCTCGGCGTCGGTCTTCAGCTTCTGCAGCACCATGGCGCTGATCTCCTGAGGAGTGTAGCTCTTGCCGTCGATGTTGACCTTGTAGTTGGAGCCCATCTCACGCTTGATGGAGCTTATTGTCCTGTCGGGGTTGGTGATGGCCTGACGCTTTGCGACCTGGCCGACCATACGCTCGCCGGTCTTGGAGAAGGCAACGACGGACGGGGTGGTCCTGGCGCCTTCGGCGTTCGGGATGACGACTGCCTCGCCGCCCTCCATGACGGCCACGCAGCTATTGGTGGTGCCCAAATCTATACCGATGATCTTACTCATGATTTTCTTCCTCCAGTTGTATTTGAAAAGATTTTAGTAAACAAATTCAGTTGACGACTTTGACCATCGCGAACCGGATGACCTTGTCGCCCATTTTGAAGCCCTTCTGGAGCTCCTGGACGATCTCGCCCTCGCCCTTCGTCTCGTCGTGCTCGTGCATGACGGCGTTGTGGAGGGAGGGGTCGAACTTCTGACCGATGGACTCGATCTCGGTGACGCCCATGCGGGAGAGGATGTCCTTGAGCTGGCTCATTATCATCTCCACGCCCTTGCGGTAGGCCTCGTCGCTCGTGGCCTGTTCCAGAGCCCTTGCGAGGTTGTCGTAGACGGGCAGGAACTTCGTCACAGTGTCGGCCCGGACGTCGGTGTATATGCTCTCGCGCTCTTTGGCGCTGCGCTTGCGGTAGTTGTCGTATTCTGCGAGGAGCCTGAGATAGCGGTCCTTCTCCGCCTTGAGGAGCGACTCCGCTGAGGGCTCCGCCGGCTTATCTGATTTATCCGCCTTCTCGTCTTTCTTGGCCTTTTCGGCCTTCTCGGGCTCGGGCTGCTTTTCGGCGGCCTTTTCCGGCTCCGCGGCCTTTTCGGCCTCGGCGGGCTTTTCGGTTTCCTGCTCCGCTGCCGGCAGCTCCTCTTCCGGCGTCGGGGGGTCTTTCATTTTACTGCTCATTTGGATCTTCCTTTATTATGAGTTTGTTGTCCATCCCCGTCGGGGGCGCCGCTCCGCCGCCAAGCCGCTGCGAGAGCGCCTGGGCTATGAGGCTGAGCTTTGCTGCGACCGTGGAGTAATCCATCCTGGTCGGTCCGACGACGCCTATGAGGCCCTTCGTCTCGCCGCCCATGTCGTAGCTCGCGAGGACGACGCTGGAGTCGCGCAGCTCTTCGGCCACGTTCTCCGGGCCTATCAGGACCTTCACATCCCCGCCGCAGTCGATGGCGTCCAGGTCGTGCAGGTGCCGCGCGTCCGAGAGGTAGCTCATCAGCTCGTGGGCCTTCGCGGGGTCCTGGAACTCCGGCTGGGACAACAGTCGGTTCGTGCCGGTGACGCAGGTCTTGGCCTCCTGGGACTCGGAGAGGATCTCCAGGGCAAAGGAGGCGATGACGCCCGTCAGGCCCATCGTGTCGTCCACCGCGCGCTCCGTAGAGCGGATGAGGATCGGCGTTATCCGCTCCTCCGTCACGTCCGTGAAGTTCGCGTTGAAAACCGAGGACAGACGCTGTATCATGTCCTGGCCCACCGAGACCGGCAGGCGCACCAGCTTGTTCTTTACCGTATTGTTGCTCATCATGGCGACGATTATGAAGGTGTTCGCGTCGATGTAGATGAGGTCAAAGCGTTTTATGGTGGCGGGCGGCGGGGCCGCTATCGCCATCGCTGGGTAGTTCGTGAGGCTAGAGGCAAGGGCGCCGACGTTCGAGACCAGGTGGTCCAGCTCGCGGAGCTTTTCGTTGAGGCTGCGGTTTATCTCCTCGGTCTCCTCGAGGGAGAGCTTCTGGCGGTGCATGAGCTCGTTGACGTACATCCGGTAGCCCTGCGGCGTCGGCACGCGGCCGGCCGAGGTGTGCGGCTGTTCGAGATAGCCCATGGAGGCGAGCTCAGCCAGCTCATTGCGGATGGTCGCCGAGCTGCATCCGAGGTCCGCGGTCTGCGCCACGGTCTTGGAGCCCACAGGCTCCGCCGTGCGTATGTATTCCTCTACGACCGCGGCAAGTATTTTCTTTTTGCGACCGCTCAGGTCCATCGCACATGCTCCTTAACTGGCACTCCAGGCCCGGGGGTGCTGGCACTCTCGAACCTCGAGTGCTAATATAGCACCCGAGTGCGCCGATGTCAAGAGGAGCAAACGAATAATTGACAGATTGTTCATAAATGTTTATATATAATATAAGGCGTGTCAAAAAAGACTAAGGCTCACACCGGAAAACGGAGGACATATATGAAGAGACTTATACCGATCCTGCTCATACTGGCGCTGGCTCTGGCGCTCGGGGGCTGCGGGGACTTCGCCCCGGACCCGACGGAGACGCCGGGCACGACGGTGGAGTATTCCTTTGACAGGTCGAACTTCCCGACCATCGCGGGGGGCGAGGCGCAGAGGCCGCTGGCCGAGGCCATAGCGGCGATAATGCTGGGCGAGACGCGCGAGTCCGCGTCGGACATGCTCAGCTTCGGCAGCACGGGCGAGGCCTGGGCCGCGCTTGAGTCCGGCGAGGCCGGGCTGGTGCTGGCCGCGGAGCCGGACGAGCTGCCCGAGGGCGTGGAGACGGCCGCCGTCTCGCGCGACGCGCTGGTGTTCTACGTCGGCGCGGAGAGCCCGGTGGACGGCATGACCACGGCTCAGCTCAAGTCCGTCCTGGCGGGCGGCACCAAGAGCTGGAGCGGCATGGGCGGCACGGGCGACATAATCGTGCTCGGCAGGCCCGAGGGCTCGGGCTCGCTGGCCGCGGTGCGGCGGCTCATAGGGGCGGACGAGCTCGCCGTCTCCGAGGAGAGCGCCGCCCTCACGAGCAACGAGGTGCTCGGCTACGGATTTTACAACGAGGCCGTGCTGATGGGCCTTGCGGACGGCTACAAGCTGCTGGCCATCGACGGCGTGGAGCCCACGGCGGAGACCATTGCCTCCGGCGAGTACCCGCTGACGGTGGACGTGCTCGCGGGCATCAGCTCCTCTGCGGCCGAGGATTCGCCGGAGCGCGCGCTCTGGCTCTGGCTCCAGGGCGGGGTCGGCCAGGCATTCATCTCCTCTCAGGGATATCTGGAGGCTGCCAAATGAAAAAGATATTTGCTGCTGCGCTGATACTGGCGCTGTTCCTCTCCGGCTGCGGCTTTACCGAGCAGTTTGAGACGGTGAAGGAAGAATATATAGACCCCGCCATAGAGCGGGCCCAGAGCGGGGAGGCCGTAGCCATAGAGAACACGGCCGTCGCCGCGCCCAACGTGAACACGAACCGCGAGCGGCTGACGGATTACGTCCCCTTCGAGGCCGTGTACACCCGCGCGGACGGCGCGCTCATAGAGAAACTGGAGCCCTCGTCGAATTACGGGCGGCTGCTGCCCTTTGCGGGCGGGCTGGTGACCGAATCGGGCGAGATAGTCCTCGACCCGGTCTGCACCGCCGTGACCACCGCCGCCTATCAGACCCAGACGGACACGGTGTATCTCGACATCTACATCCTCGAGAACGCCGAGGGCATGTACGCCGCCTGCGGCGCGGACGGGGCCTGGACCACCGGCTTTGACTACACCGCCGTGCTGCCCATGGAGCTCGGCGTGCTCTGCATAGAGGACGAACAGGCCAACCTCGCCGTCTGCTACGCCGAGGACGGCAGCGTGGTGTTCGACACCGAGAACTTCGGCGAGCGGACGAACCTGCAGGCCGGCAGCATCTCGAGCCTCGCCCAGTGCGAGGGCGGGCTGATGAGCATCGTCTATGTGAACGGCCAGAAGGGCTTCATCTCCGCTGACGGCACGGTGCTCAACCGCGCCACGGAGCGCGCGAGCTTCTTCGAGGACGCGCTGCCCTTCTCCGGCGGGCTCGCGGCGGTCAAGACCAACGGCGTCTGGGGCTACATCGACACGAACGGCGAATTTTCGATAGACCCGGCCTTTGAGGAGGCGGGCAGCTTTGTCGGCAATCTCGCCGCGGTCAAGCGCGAGGGCACCTGGTGCGTCATCGACAAGAGCGGCTCCGTCAAGCGCGAGTTTTCCGGCGTGGACGGCGTGACCATCGGCAACGGCTATGTCGAGGCCGGCGGGGCATACTACACCACGGCCCTGGAGGAGGCCACCTTCTACGGCTACACGGGCGTGCCCTGTGACGGCGGCTTCTGGGTCGCGGGCGAGAACGGCGTGCGCGTGTTCCGCACGGACGGCTCGCAGGTGTACTTCTCCGGCGGCACTCAGCTGCTGGGCCGCTCCGGCGAGGTCTGGCTGGTGAAGCTGGCCGACGGCACCACGGCGGTCATGGACGCCTACAGCCGCGTGGTCGTCTCCGGCGACTGCTCCTTCATAGAGGACGCGGCGACGGGCGTCACCTACATCTACGACGCGGACAGCGGCAGGCTCTACGACGAGAGCGGGTCCTACCTCGCCTCCGGCTGCACGGGCCTGGTGATAGACGGCTTCGTCTGCTGCGACGACGGCGCGAGCCTAGGCTGGAAGAGCTCGGGAGACGAGTGGGTCTTCCGCGTCTCGGCCCCGGCGGCGGACTGAAAAAGCTGCCAAAACGCAAAAAAGGAGCGGTACTTTTCCCGCTCCTTTTAATATTAACAGATTCTTAACCCAAGGCGGCGCGCCGCGAGTGTAAAATACTGTCGCCTGGGATCGGAGGGAATATATAATATGAACAAAAAAGCACTTGTAATAGAAGACGACAAGAACATAGCCGAGCTGCTGAGGCTCTACCTTGAAAAGGACGGCTTCGAGGTCATCATCGCCGGCGACGGCGGCAAGGGCCTGCAGCTCGCGACGGACGAGCACCCGGACGTGGTGCTGCTGGACATCATGCTGCCCGTCATGGACGGCTGGCAGGTCTGCCGCGAGATACGCACCAGCTCCGACGTGCCCATCATCATGCTCACGGCCAAGGGCGAGACCTACGACAAGGTCTCCGGCCTCGAGATGGGCGCGGACGACTATGTCACCAAGCCCTTTGAGGTCAAGGAGCTCATCGCCCGCATCCACGCCGTCATGCGCCGCCGCGAGGGCGGCGACAGCCCCGCGGCCAAGCGGCTCGAGTACGACAAGCTCATCATCAACCTCGACTCCTACGAGCTCATCGTGGACGGCAAGAAGGTGGACACCCCGCCCAAGGAGATGGAGCTGCTCTACCACCTCGCCGCCTCGCCCAACAGGGTCTACACCCGCAACCAGCTGCTCGACGAGGTCTGGGGCTTCGACTACTTCGGCGACTCCCGCACGGTGGACGTGCACATCAAGCGCCTGCGCGAAAAGCTCGAGGGCGTCTCGGACAAGTGGTCGCTCAAGACCGTATGGGGCGTGGGCTATAAATTCGAGGTCACCGGGAACTGAGATTCCCGCGCAATGACGTATGAAGAGTATCTACTTTAAAAACTTCCTCGCGACGGCGATAATGGTGCTCGTGAGCTTTCTGATGATAGGCCTGGCCTTTGTGTTCATCGGCCAGGGCTACGTCATAAAGTCCCACAGGGACAACATGGAGTCCAACGCCATGGTCGTCTCCCGCCTCACCACCACCATCGCGAACGAGGAAGGGCTGACGGGCATGCCCCTGCGCATAATATTAAACGGCACCTCGCTCATCTCCGGCAACCACATCTTCGTCACCGACCCCGACGGCCTCATCGTCTCCTGCTCCGACGAGCTCTACCACTGCCAGCACCTCGGCCGGTACGTGGACACGGCCTACATCGAGGCCATAGACAGGGACGGCTGCCTGGACACGGTGACGCAGCTCGGCGGGCTGTTCTCGGCCAAGAGATACGTCTTCGCCATGCCGATAACCCAGTCCGGGGCTCAGGACCTCATGGGCTATATCTTTGTGAGCACGGACCGCTCCACGATAATAGGCGCGTGGAGCGCGTTCATCTGGGTGTTCTTCGCCGTCACGCTGGCGGTGCTGTTTTTGGCGCTGGTGCTCTCGCTGGTGGTGTCCAAGAAGATGGCCGAGCCGCTCGACGAGATGACGGCCGCCGCGCGGCGCTTTGCGCACGGCGACTTCTCCGTGCGCGTCCGCGAGGACAAGGGCACGGATGAGCTCGCCGCGCTCACCACGTCCTTCAACAACATGGCCGACTGCCTGGAGCGCTCCGAGCAGCAGCGCAACGAGTTCATAGCCAACGTCTCGCACGAGCTCAAGACGCCCATGACCACCATCGCCGGCTTTGCCGACGGCATCCTCGACGGCACCATACCCAAGGACCAGGAGGACAAATACCTCGCCACCATCGCGGACGAGACGCGGCGGCTCTCCCGCCTCGTGCGGCACATGCTCAGCCTCTCGCGCATGAAGAGCGAGGGCTCCGACCTCACCAAGCGGCGCGACTTCGACCTCAACGAGCTCATAATCCGCACCCTGCTCAGCTTCGACGGGCGCACGGAGGAAAAGCACCTCGATGTCCAGCTGCAGCTGCCGGAGGACCACATGACCGTCACGGCGGACCCGGACTCCATCACGCAGGTGCTCTACAACCTGCTGGACAACGCCGTGAAGTTTGCCGCCGAGGGCACGGAGATCACCATCTCCCTCTGGAAGCAGAACGGCAAGGCCTATGTCTCCGTCAAGAACCGGGGCGAGACCATCCCGGCGGACGACCTGCCGCTCATCTTCGACCGCTTCCACAAGTCCGACCGCTCCAGGAGCCTGGACCGCGACGGCGTGGGCCTCGGCCTCTACCTAGTGAAGAGCATACTCGACGCGCACAACGAGGACATCGCGGTCACGAGCCGCGACGGGCTGACGGACTTTGTCTTCACCCTCACCCTCGCGAAGGAGACGAAGCAGAAGCCGGAGCCGCGCAAAAAGCCCGAGGCGCGCAAGAAGACCGAGCTGCGCCGCAAATCCGAAGCGGCCAAAAATACAGAGGGCGCCGCAGAGCCCGAAGAACCGGGAGAAGAACAGTGAATTCACAGTTTGTTTCAAACTTATTCATACTCAGCACAAAATTCGAGGGTATTTTTAATTTGACCTCAGGGGGTAAGCCACATGAATGAAACGCCTCACAGCTGGCAGACCGGATGGTATGACACGGATCCAGGTCCGGCAGCCCCCGACAGGCCCACAGCATCCCCGCCGGCGGACGCGGCCCCCCCCCCCACACAACTCCCCCCCCGCCGCGCCGCCGGCCCCTCTCCCGACTACTCCGGGAACGGCCGCAGCCGCCGCCGGACGGGCTTCCGCATAGCGGGCATCTGCCTCCTCGCCGTGGTCATAATCGCGGCGTCGGCGCTCCTCTTCTCCAGGGACGGTTCGGCAGTGCTCAACTTTGCAGTCCCGGGCCGTGACGACGGCATACACGAGGAAGAGTATGACGACTTCCGCGACTTCTTCGCAGACTACTACGACAGCACGCCGGGCGTCCTCTCCGGAGACAGCGACATCCCGCGCGCGGAGGAGGCCGGGGACTTCTCCCTCGAGCCCGTGCCCGAGCCGGACGCTGAGGAGCTGAGCCTCCAGGAGATCTACGCCAAGTGCTATCCCTCCGTGGTCAGCATCACCGCCATGGTGAGCGACACGAGCTACCTGTGGGGCACGGGCATAGTGATCTCGGAGGACGGCTACATCGCCACCAACGCCCACATAATCGAGGGTGCGTACTCCGCAACGGTGACGCTGTATGACGACCGGGAGTTCGAGGCCCTGCTCGTAGGCATAGACGGCGTGAGCGACCTCGCGGTGCTCAAGATAGACGCCGAAGGACTCACGGCGGCGGAGTTCTGCTCCGACCAGGTGAGCGTGGGCGACTCGGTCGCCGCCATCGGCAACCCGCTGGGCGCCGAGCTGCGCGGAACGCTGACGGACGGCATAATCTCCGCCATCAGCCGCGACATCCCCTACAACAACCACTCCATGACCCTCCTGCAGACCAACGCCGCGATAAACGACGGCAACTCCGGCGGGCCCCTCATCAATATGCACGGCCAGGTGGTCGGCATAACGAACATGAAGATGAAGGCGGCCAACGCCAGCGGCACAGGCATCGAGGGCATAGGCTTTGCGATACCCGTCTCCACCATCAAGAACGTGGTCGACGAGCTCATCGCAACCGGCACCGTGAAGGGCCGCCCCGCCATTGGCATAACGGTCGGTGCGATGCCGGACAGCGCCGCGGAATATTTCGACCTGCCCAAGGGCCTCTACGTCATGGACGTGGCCCCCGGCTCCGACGCCGAGGCGCAGGGCATCCGCGTGGGCGACATCGTCACCGCCATAAACGGCGAGGGCGTGCGCCAGACCTCAGATGTGGCCGCCATAATCTCGCAGTACGATGTGGGCACGATAATGACCTTCACCATCTACCGCGACGGCGAGACCCTCCAGGTCGACGTCACGCTGATGGAGACCAGCGATATCTATTGATACCGATACTTCTCACTCCTTTTCCATACATTTTCCCCTCTCTTTTTGCAAACGGCCGGCCCCACGGGGCCGGTTGTTTGTATTTCGGCGCAAAAAAGCCCGGCCGCGAGGCCGGGCCTTTTTTGTTCACTTGAGCCTGCACACAAAGGCGTGCCAGTCCTCCTCGTGGAGGTGGTCTGCTGTCTCAAAGCCCGCGGCCTCGAGAGCGCGCTGCACCTCGGCCTCGCGGCCGTCTATGATGCCGCTGGTTATGAACACGCCCTTCGGCGACATGAAGCCGGGGACGTGGGGCGCGAGGGGGATTATGACGTCGGAGACGATGTTCGCGAGCACTATGTCGTAGCCCGAGCCGAGCTCGGCGCGCAGCCCGGCGTCGGAGATGATGTCGCCGACGTACATCTTGTAGATGCTCTCGCGGATGCCGTTGAGCCTGGCGTTCTCGGCGGCGGACTCGGGGCTCTTGGGGTCCACGTCGCAGCCGGCGCAGTAGGCGCAGCCGAGCACCAGGGCGCCTATGCCGAGTATGCCGCTGCCGCAGCCGAGGTCGAGCACGAACTTCTCGGGCCCGGCGTATTTCTCCAGCTCCTCCAGGCACATCCGCGTCGTGGCGTGAGCGCCGGTGCCGAAGGCGAGGCCGGGGTCGAGGCGCAGCAGCAGCCGCTCCGGATTCTCCGGTATCGGCTCCCAGCGGGGGAGGATGAGCAGCTTTTCGCCTATCTCGATGGGCTTGTAGTACTGCTTCCAGTTCTCGGCCCAGTCCTCGTCGGCCACGACGCGCGTCTCCGGCTCGAGCCCCGTGCCGTCCGTGAAGGCGGCGAGCCGCGAGCGGCCCTCGGGCGAGTCCTCCACGTAGAGCTTGACGCGGGAGACGCCGCGGTAGCGCGCCTCCAGCTCCTCGTCCACGTAGTCCCAGTACTGCCGGTTTTCCTCGAGAAAGCGGCGGAAGTCCGCCTCGTCCTCTATGACCAGCCCGTCCGCGCCCAGCTCCGTGAGCTTTTCGCACAGGGCGTCTATGTCCTGCGAATGCGTCCGGAAGGACGCCTCTATCCATTGCATATGTGATCAGCTCCCAAAAAAAGCCCCCGGTTTCGGGGGCTTTTTATAGTGTTTTCAGTTTGTGGTGTCAGTCCTTGTCGTCCGTTATCAGGCCGTAGCCGCCGTTCTTGCGGCGGTAGACGACCGTGAAGGCGTCGCGGGCCTCGGCATTCCTGAAAACGAAGAACTCGTGCTCGAGCAGATTCATCTGCAGGATGGCCTCCTCGACGGACATGGGCGCGATGTAGAACTTCTTGTTGCGCACGACCTTGAATTCTTCCTCCCCCGTGTCGTCCGAGGGGATCTGGAAGGGTTTGATCTCACGCTCTATCGCACCATCACGCAGCCTCTTCTCAAGGCGCGTCTTGTTCTTGCGTATCTGCCTCTCGATGCTCGCAACGGCGGAATCGATGGAGGCATACATGTCGCCGGTCAGCTCGCTCACGCGGTAGAACATTCCGTTGTTCTTGATGGTCACCTCGGCGCGGAAGCGTCCGCGCTCCGTGCTGAAGGTCACGAAGGCCTCGCTCTCCGTCTTGAAAAGCCGGTCTATCTTGCCGATCTTCTTCTCGGCATAGGCGCGCAGCTCCTCGGAGGCGTCCATCTTCTTTTCCGTAAACGTGAACTTCATTGGTTTCAGCTCCTTCCTGCGTATATGGGTATCGCCATAAATATATTACCATACACGGCGGATAAAAAGAAGAGTATTTTGTAAATTTTATGCGTATATCGTGCAATTGGGCAGAGCGGAGCTCAGATAGCCTATCTCGGTGCGGGAGATGCCGCAGCCGGAGAGATAGAGCGTGCGCAGGCTCGTCATGCCGTAGAGCGCGGAGGTGTCGATGAGCGGGCAGTTCTCAAGGTCGAGGGTCTGCAGGTTTTTGAGGTCCTTGAGCGCGGAGAGCTCGGTGACGCCGGTGTTGTTTAGCGAGAGGTACTCGAGCGAGGTGCAGCCCGAGAGCGCGGAGATGTCGGTGAGCTTCGCGTTGTAGCTCAGGTGCAGCTCCATGAGCTCCGTCATGCCGCCGAGGGCGGAGACGTCGCGCAGGTCGTTGCGCATCAGGCTGAGGGTCTTGAGCGCGGTCAGCGTCCGCAGCTCGCCTATGGAGGTGAGGCCGCAGTCGGAGAGCTCCAGCGCCGTCAGCGAGGTCTGCGTGCCGAGGCCGGAGAGGTTCAGGCCCGGGTTGCTGTTGAGCAGCAGCGTCTGCAGCGCCGTGAAGCGCGAGACGTTCTCAAGGCTGGTGACGTTCTTGCCCGAGGCGTCCACAAAGGTGTCCGCCGCCTGGTATTCGCCGTCGCCGAGCTTGATGCCGTAGATCTCCTCGGAGGCCGTCACGGTGCAGTTCGGCAGCTTCTCCTTGAGAGCGTCCACGCCGGCGCCGGTGAGTGAGAGGCAGCCGGTGAGGTCCAGCGTCTTGAGCGACGTGAGCCCCGCGAGGGAGGCGAGGTCGGCGTCCTTTATGGCCATGTCCTTAAGGCTGAGCGTTGTCAGCTTGGTTAGGCCGGAGAGGACGGAGATGCTCTGCACCGCGCAGCCGTCGAGCCTCAGTTCCGTGAGCTCCGTGAGCCCGGAGAGCGCGGCGAGGTTCGTCACGGCGGACTTGGAGAGGTTCAGGTATTGCAGCTTCGTCAGCGTCATGATGGGCGAGAGGCTGGAGACCTTGGTGGAGGAGAGGTCGAGCCGCGTGAGCTCGGGCATGTTCACGAGCGCGGAGATGTCGGAGACCTCGTTGCCCGAGAGGGTCAGGCTCACCAGCGCCGTGCAGTCGGCGAGGACGGAGATGTCGGTTATGCCCCTGCCCGAGAGGTCCAGCTCCGTGACGTCGGACTTAAAGTCCACGCCGCCGAGGGAGAGGTCCTTGACCTCCACGGTCGCCTCGTCGGAGAACACCGTGCAGTTCGGCAGCTTCTTCTCGAGCTCGGCGAGCTCGGTGTCGGTTATCTCGCGGTCACGGATGTCCAGCGTCGTGAGGCCGGTGAGGCTGTAGAGCGGCGTCAGGTCCTCGATGGGGTTGCCTGAGAGGTAGAGCGTGCGCAGCTCGGAGAGGCCGCGGAGGGCGGAGATATCCTTTATCTCGTTGTCGCTCAGCGAGAGGGAGCGGAGCTCCGTGAGCCCGGAGACGGCGGAGGCGTCCGTGAGGCCGCAGTCGTTGAGCGAGAGGGCCGTGAGGTTCGTGAGCTTCGAGAGCGTGTCGAGCTCCTCGGCCGAGAGGGTCACGCCGGTGAGGACCAGCGTCTCGGTGTCCTCCGTGACCTCCTTGCCGCCTATGGTCATGGTCTCTTCCTCCTCGGCCTCGCCCTTGAGGGAGGCCAGCAGGGCCTCGGCCTGGGAGCCGGAGTTCTTGCCGAGCCAGGTCTCGAGGACGTAGATGGCGGAAGTGCTGTCCCCGCGCTGGTCGTAGCAGCGCGCGAGCAATACGGCGGCGTCCTCGGTGGCGTCGGCGTCGTAGGCCTTCTGCGCCTCCTCCACGGCGCTGTCGAAGTCGCCGGAGATGTAGTACTCCATGGCGGCGGAGTAGTGCTCCTCATACTTGCCGCCCCCGCCGGAGCGGGTCATGAGCAGGATGGCCGCGACGATGATGATGATCGCCAGCGCCGCGCCGACGGAGATGAGGATTATCGTGCGGCGGTCGAGGTGGGCGCCGCGTTTTTTGTTTCTGTTCATAGTGCCTCCCCCGGCTCAGAACGCCCAGCCGCCGTCGCGGAAGATGGGGATGCGCTCACCGGAAGCGGTGACGCCCGTGACGGCGAGGTCGGCGGAGCCTATCATGAAGTCCTCGTGCACCATGGAGTCGTTCACGCCCATGGCGCGCAGCTCGTCGAGGCTGTACTTTTCGTAGTCGCGGATGTTGCTGGAGTAGCCGCGGCCGAGGGCCAGGTGGCAGGCCGCGTTCTCGTCGAAGAGCGTGTTGTAGAAGAGGATGCCGCTCTCGCGGATGGGGCTCATGTAGGGCACGAGCGCGCACTCGCCTAGCATGGCCGAGCCCTCGTCCATCTCCACCAGCGTGCGCAGGGCGTCCTCGTTCTTCTCGGCGTGCAGCTCCACGACCCGGCCGCCTGCAAAGCGCAGCCAGAAGTCCTCTATGAGCACGCCCTGGAAGGCGAGGGGCCGCGTCGCGTACACTATGCCCTCGGCCTCCCCGGCCCTGGGGGTGATGAAGAGCTCCTCGGAGGGGATATTCGGGTCGTACATGACGCCGTTCACCGGGCAGCGCTCCGCGCCGCCGAGGAAGAGCGCCTCGGGGATGAGGCCGACGCGCAGGTCCGTGCCGTTGGCGGAGCTGTACTCGAGCGCGACGAGGCCCATGGCGTTGAGCGCCTCGGCGCGGGACTTGAGCTCCAGGTTGTGCTGACGCCAGTTCTCCTGCGGGTCGCCCTCGAGCGCGCGGGAGCAGGAGAGAATGGCCTCCCAGAGCTTTTCAACGGCCCGGCTCTTGGGCAGGTCGGGGAAGACCTTCTTGGCCCACTTGACGCCCGGCACGGCGGCGATGCACCACTGCTCGCGGTTCTCGCGCGCGTCGATGTAGGGGCGGAGCTTGACATACCGCGCCTGCATCGCGGAGGCGTACTTGGCCTGGTTTATGCCGGCGAGGCCGTCCGGGTCCTCGCTGAGGACGACGATGCGGGCGGGGAGGTTCTCCGCCTGCCACTGCTGTTTGGCCTCCTCCCAGGCCTTGACCTCGCCGAGGCGCCTGGCGCTCTTGTAGCGGACGGCGAGCCGCGTGAGCGGCTGGGGG
>ULRR01039366.1_pt1 | contig 15682 bp, 17 predicted proteins | sample 1955651 | NCBI WGS metagenome assembly ULRR01 (sample SAMEA4835688, study PRJEB28245) | human gut metagenome | biome: gut microbiome; material: fecal sample | place: Denmark | collected 2008
TAGAGTGTTTTTCTCTTTGTCTACTTTTATCATATCACTTCATTTTTAGGTTCTATTTTTATTATTCAATAATTTCTGATACTACACCAGCACCAACAGTACGTCCACCTTCACGGATAGAGAACTTAGTACCATTTTCAAGTGCAACTGGAGCAATTAATTCAACAGTCATGTCAACATTATCACCAGGCATAACCATTTCAACACCAGCTGGAAGTTCAATTACACCAGTAACATCTGTAGTTCTGAAATAGAATTGTGGTCTGTAGTTTGAGAAGAATGGAGTATGACGTCCGCCTTCTTCTTTAGAAAGTACATACACACTAGCTTTGAACTTATGATGAGGAGTAACACTTCCTGGTTTAGCAAGAACTTGTCCACGTTCAACTTCATCACGAGCAACACCACGAAGTAGAACACCAGCATTATCACCAGCTTGAGCAAAATCAAGTGATTTTCTAAACATTTCAATACCAGTAACAACAGTTTTCTTTGTAGGTTTAAGTCCTACGATTTCAACTTCGTCGTTAAGATTTAATTTACCTCTTTCAACACGTCCTGTAACAACAGTACCACGTCCTGAAATAGTGAATACATCTTCAATACTCATTAAGAAAGGTTTTTCAGTATCACGAACTGGAGCATCAATATAAGAGTCAACTGCAGCAATTAAATCACGAATAGATTGAGCAGCAGCTTCATCACCTTCAAGTGCTTTTAAAGCAGATCCACGAATGATTGGACATTCTGAATCAAATCCATATTCTCCAAGTAATTCTCTAATTTCCATTTCTACTAAATCTAGTAATTCTGGATCATCAACTTGGTCGCATTTGTTCATATAAACAACAATTTTAGGTACACCAACTTGACGAGCTAAAAGAATATGTTCTCTTGTTTGAGGCATAGGTCCATCTGCAGCAGAAACTACAAGAATAGCACCATCCATTTGAGCAGCACCAGTAATCATGTTTTTAACATAATCAGCATGTCCTGGACAATCAACGTGAGCATAATGACGTTTTTCAGTTTCATACTCAACGTGAGCTGTATTAATTGTAATACCTCTTTCCCTTTCTTCTGGAGCTTTATCGATATCTGCATAATCAACAAAGTGTCCAAAATATTTTGTAATCGCAGCAGTTAATGTTGTTTTACCATGGTCAACGTGTCCAATAGTACCAATATTAACATGCTCTTTTGAACGATCAAATTTTTCTCTTGCCATATTTTTTTCTCCTTTCAATATTTACTATTATATTTTATCTAATGCTTGAATATTTTTCAAGTATTATTCGTTATTTAACGTGTCAAATTTTAATTAACACTATTCTTTTTTATAATTTCCTCAGCAATAGACTTAGGAACTTCTTCATAATGATCAAGAGTCATTGTGAAATTTCCACGTCCTTGAGTATTACTACGTAAACTTGTAGCATACCCAAACATTTCAGCTAAAGGAACCATTGCTTTAATAGATAGGGCATTACCGCGAGATTCTTGTCCCATTGGCTTACCACGACGGCTTGTTAAATCTCCCATAACATTACCCATATATTCATCTGGAACAATTACTTCTACACTCATAATTGGTTCAAGAAGTACTGGATTACATTTATTCTTAGCTTCTTTTAAAGCCATAGAAGCTGCGATTTTAAATGCCATTTCTGATGAGTCTACATCATGATAAGAACCATCAAACAATGTAGCTTTAACATCTACCATTGGATATCCAGCTAGGATTCCACCAGCCATAGCTTCTTGTAATCCCTTATCTGTTACTGGTATATATTCACGTGGAACAACACCACCAACAATAGCATCCACAAATTCATATCCCTTATCTGGATTAGGTTCAAATTTAATCCAAACATGTCCATATTGTCCACGTCCTCCAGATTGTTTAATATACTTACCTTCACATTCTCCAGCTTTCTTAATTGTTTCACGATAAGCAACTTGTGGTTTACCACTATTACACTCTACATTAAATTCTCTTCTCATACGATCAATAATGATATCTAAGTGTAACTCACCCATACCAGAAAGTACAGTTTGACCAGTTTCATGATCCGTCTTAACTCTTAAAGTTGGATCTTCTTCAACCAATTTTTGAATAGCTAAAGCCATTTTATCTTGATCATTTTTACTTTTTGGTTCAATAGCAATATCAATAACTGGTTCTGGGAACTCCATACCTTTCATGATACATGGATGTTTCTCATCACATAAAGTATCAGCAGTAGTTGTATTTTTAAGACCTACAGCAGCTGCAATTTCACCTGCATAAACCTCAGTAATTTCTTTTCTTTGATTAGCATGCATCTGCAAAATACGACCGATTCTTTCTTTTTCTCCCTTAGTAGAATTTAAAACATAAGAACCACTTTTAAGTACACCAGAGTATACACGGAAGAATGAAAGTCTACCTACATAAGGATCAGTCATAATCTTAAATGCTAAAGCTGTAAATGGTTCAGAATCACTTGGATGACGTAAAACATCATTACCATCTTTATCTGTACACAAAATAGCTTCTACATCAAGTGGACTAGGTAAATATGCAACAATAGCATCAAGTAATGGTTTAATACCTTTATTACTTAAAGCATCAGCACATAATACAGGGAAAAATTCAACTGATAAAGTAGCTTTACGAATAGCAGCCTTCAATTCATCTTCTGTAATTTCAGCTCCATCTAAATATTTCATCATCAATTCTTCATCATAATCTGCAACAGATTCAATTAAGAGTGTACGATATTCTTCCACTTTATCCTTCATATCAGATGGAATTTCGATTTCTATAGCATTTTCATGCTCACTTCCATCAAATTCAATAGCTTTACGAGTAACTAAATCAATTACTCCTCTAAATTCTGATTCAGCACCAATAGGAAGCTCAATAGGAGCAGCTTTAGCACCTAAACGATCCTTTATAGTTTTTAAACTATAATAGAAATCTGCACCCATTTTACCCATTTTATTAGCACAAATCATTCTAGGAACTTTATACTCATTAGCTTGTCTCCAAACTGTTTCAGTTTGAGGTTCAACACCAGCTTGAGCATCAATTAAAGCAACAGCACCATCAAGTACTCTTAAAGAACGTTGTACTTCAATTGTAAAGTCTACGTGTCCTGGAGTATCAATAATATTTAAACGATATCCCTTCCAATGAGCAGTAGTTGCTGCACTAGTAATTGTAATACCTCTTTCCTTCTCTTGATCCATCCAGTCCATTTGTGATTCACCATCATGAGTTTCCCCAATTTTATGAGTAATACCTGTATGGAATAAAATTCTTTCTGTAGTTGTGGTTTTTCCAGCATCAATATGTGCCATAATACCAATATTTCTTATTTTATCTAAAGATACATCTCTTGCCATATTAATTACCATCTATAATGAGCAAATGCTTTATTTGCTTCTGCCATTTTATGAGTATCTTCTCTTCTTTTAACTGCACCACCAACACCGTTAGCAGCATCAATTAATTCATTAGCTAGATTAATGGCCATTCCCTTTCCATTTCTTGTTTTTGCATAGTTTACAATCCAACGAAAAGCTAAAGTTTTTTTACGAGTTTCACTAACTTCAACTGGAACTTGATAATTAGATCCACCAACTCTTCTAGACTTAACTTCTAAAGCTGGTTCAACATTTTCTAAAGCCTGATTAAATATTTCCATTGGATCTTTATCAGTTTTTTCTTTAATAATATCAAATGCTTCATAAACAATTGACTCAGCAGTACCTTTTTTACCATCTTTCATAACTGTATTAACAAGTTTAGTAACAAGTTTTGAGTTATAAATAGAATCTGGCAAAACATCTCTTTTTATTGCACGTCTTTTACGCATGATTATTCTCCTTTCTTAATTAATTTTTTGGTTTTTTAGTACCATATTTACTACGGCCTTGTTTACGGTTATTAACACCTTGAGTATCAAGTGTTCCACGAATAATATGATAACGAACACCGATTAAGTCTTTAACACGTCCACCTCTTACTAAGACAACACTATGTTCTTGTAAATTATGTCCTTCGCCTGGAATATAGCAATCCACTTCTTTACCATTTGAAAGTCTTACACGAGCATATTTTCTTAAAGCTGAGTTAGGTTTCTTTGGTGTTTTAGTTCCAACACGAGTACATACACCACGTTTTTGAGGTCCTTTAGCATCATTTTGTTTTCTTTCTAAAGCATTATAACCTACGTTTAAAACTGGAGATTTACTTTTTCTAGTTTTATCCTTTCTGTTCTTTCTAACAAGTTGATTAAATGTTGGCATTTATTTTCCTCCTTCCATTAACACACATCCTGGTGTATCAGAATTTCTATTAAATATAGTTCTACATAGGTAGAACCAATTTAAAATGCAGTATTACTATAACATTATATCCTATGCAATGTCAAGCATTTTTTAAACTAAAAAAAGTAAATTCCTTTTAGTTTTATCCTATAAAGTAAAAACTAGAATGATTTGATTCATATTCATCTATCCAAGTAATAAATCTAATAATTGACTATTTTTTCTAAAAAGCATATAATCATAATGTATCTAAAAAAAAGATAAAGAAAGGATAATTATGTTAGAACTTAAAAAAATAACCAAAAAGTACTTAAGTGGTACAAATAGTGTGAGTGCCCTAAAAGGAATTAATTTAAAATTTCGTGAAACCGAGTTTGTAAGTATTTTAGGTCCATCAGGGTGTGGTAAAACAACCCTTCTAAATATTATTGGAGGATTAGATGGATATACAACAGGAGATTTAATCATAAATGGTAAATCCACTAAAAATTTCAAGGATAAAGATTGGGATACTTATCGTAATCATAGTATTGGTTTTGTCTTTCAAAACTATAACTTAATTCCCCATCAAACCGTACTAGCAAACGTTGAACTTGCCTTAACTTTAGCAGGAACAAGTAAATCAGAAAGAAAAAAAAGAGCTAAGAAAGCTTTAAAGGATGTAGGTCTTGAAGATCAAATCCATAAAAAGCCCAATCAAATGAGTGGCGGGCAAATGCAAAGAGTGGCCATTGCTAGAGCGTTGGTATCTGATCCAGATATTTTACTTGCTGATGAACCAACTGGTGCATTAGATACCAAAACAAGCATCCAAATCATGGAATTACTAAAAGAAATTTCTAAAACTAAATTAGTAATTATGGTTACTCATAATCCAGATCTAGCTGAAAAATATTCGACAAGAATCATAAAATTATTAGATGGATCAGTAATAGATGACTCTAAACCTTTTGATGGTTCAGAAGAAAATTCTAATCAAGAAAAAACCAAAAAAACCAATATGTCTTTTTTAACAGCATTATCATTAAGCTTAAATAATTTATTAACCAAAAAGGGAAGAACCATATTAACAGCTTTCGCAGGTTCTATTGGAATTATTGGTATTGCTCTTATTCTTTCTCTATCAAGTGGAATGCAAAATTACATTAATAGAGTAGAAGAAGACACATTATCTAGCTATCCAATTACCCTACAAGAAACAACTATGGATACAGGAGAATTATTAAATGCAGCAATGGACAGTGGTTCTAATTATGAAAAAGTAGAAGATAATAAAATTCATTCCATGAATATTACCAATGATATGCTAACCTTAATGAGTACTGGTGCAAAATCTAACAATTTAGAAGCATTTAAAACTTATATAAAAGATAATCAAAATAAATTTAATGAATATAGTAATGCAATCCAATACTCATATAATTTAGACTTAAATATATATAAAGAAAATGAAGAAGGATATAAACTTGTAAATCCAGATCAAATCATGAATGAATTAGGTTTTAGTTCCATGAATGAAATGAGTAGCATGTTCTCAGGAGGAACTACTACCTACAATGCGTTTTCAGAAATGTTAGATAATCGAGATTTAATAAAAGAACAATATGATGTTTTAGCGGGTCATCTACCAGAAAATTATAATGAAGTAGTATTAATGGTAAATAAAGATAATTATATAAGCGATTATACTTTATACTCTATAGGATTACTAAATAGTGATGAACTAATAGCAAACTATAATGCTATGATAAATGGTGAAAAAGTAAATGAATTAGAAGAAATAAGTTATACATATGATGAACTACTAAATACCACCTTTAAAGTATTATTAAATACTGATTACTATAGAAAACAAGGAAACTTGTGGATAGATGAAAGTAACAATGAAGAATATATAACTAAACTTTTAGAAGAAGCCTTAGAATTAAAAGTAGTAGGAATTATAAAACCTAAAGAAGAAACCATATCTACAAATAATTATGGTAGCGTTTTATACACTTCCGAACTAACAAAATATATAATAAATGAAATTAATAACACTGAAATTGCTAAAGAACAAGTAAAGAATACGGAAATAAATATTTTTACAAACAAGGAATTTAGTAATGAAAAATTTGACATAAACAATTTAACTGGAGAAGAAAAAAAATATCTTGCTTCCTTATCTCAAAGTGAATTAGCTAAAATTCTTGAAAACTATCAAAAAAATGCTGAAGCAACCTATGAATCTAATTTAGAAAAATTAGGGATTGTAAATCTGGATAAACCAAGTACAATTAATATTTATGCCAAAGACTTCGATTCTAAAGAAGCACTAGCTGATTTAATTGTAGAATACAATAACAATACAACAGAAGATAACAAAATTACTTATACAGATATTATTGAAGTGATGATGAGTGGAGTCTCTAATATCATTGATATTATTAGTTATGTATTAATGGGATTTGTAAGTATTTCTCTTATAGTATCCTCAATCATGATTGGAATCATTACTTATATATCTGTACTTGAAAGAACGAAAGAAATTGGCATTTTAAGAAGTATAGGAGCTTCTAAAAAAGATATATCAAGAGTATTTAATGCTGAAACTTTAATTATAGGAGCTTGTGCTGGATTATTAGGAATTTTACTAACAGTACTATTAAATATACCAATTAATATGATCATTAATAATTTAGCTGGTGTAAAATCCATTGCCAAATTACCAATAGGAGGAGCAATAATACTAGTAATCATAAGTATTCTACTAACCGTAATTGCTGGTTTAATCCCTGCTAAAATGGCAAGTAAAAAAGATCCAGTAGAAGCATTAAGAACAGAATAAGATCGGAATATCCGATCTTATTTATTTTTATCATAATCATGAGTAGTATAAGAAGAACAAGTAATAAACGAAGAATACTCATAAGAGCCTTTGTTTTCCACAATTACATAACCCAAACAAGAATCATCACTAACATCTAATGACTCTAAATACTCTTCATCTATCAATTGTTTTGCATCAATTACAATAACTTCTTCTTCATTTAGAATCATATGATCACTCACATAATTTGTAGCACTTTGAATTAACTGTTCTTCTAAAGCATGATACTTTTTTGTCTTACTTTTTAAAATAAAACCCATTGTCGTCAATAAGCCAACAATAATAATAACTAATATCCCCCATATGATAAATAAAACTTTCGTTTTTTTCATGAACTTCTCCAATCTTCATAACCATCAGTCATATAATTAGGACAAGATATATAAGCATTAATAATCTCTTCTCCATGAGTTTTTTTAGCAATTACATAACCACTACAAGCTTTCCCCTTATTATCTTTCAAATTAACATCTAAATCATAAGCCCGAAGAATACTTCTAGTAATTGTAACACCTGTACTGTCTAAATTTTTATCATAATAATCCTCTAAATAAACATGAGCATTATACTCTAATTTATCTTCTAAATCATGATAATAATTTTGAGTTACTTCTAAATCCAAACTTTGATATAAAGTATATATATAATATATAGCAATTATTAAAAATAAAGCCAAAATACCAGAAAGAATAAGCATTTCTTTGAGTCCCCAACCACGTTTATCTTTAAGCATTTCCATCACCCACATTTATTATAACATAGGTAAATAAAAAAAAGAACTACTCTGTTCTTTCTTGAATAAAAAATGGTCCAAATTCCACACTAGCATCAATGCTACTTCGATCATATTTAAACATCTTATAACCAAGACCTGTACAAGAATACACTGTACCATCATCATACTCTTTTGTTTCCTCAGATATACAAAATATAGGCGTTTTAGATTGTCTAGCTCTAAAATAATCAATGAAAAAAATAATAATCCAAATAATAATAACTGACAATATAACCACTTTAATAATATCACCTTTTTTAATATTTGCTTTCATCTTTTCTCTCCTATTATTAATTATACCTATTTAAAAGAAAAAAATCAATATTTTTCTCAAAGGATAAAACTATAAGTATAAATAAAGTAAAGAATAATCAATAAAAAAGAACTCTTAATGAGTTCTCTAATTAAACTAGCTCTACTTCTGCGCCAGCTTCTTCTAATTGTTTCTTTAGTGCTTCAGCTTCTTGAGCAGGGATATTTTCTTTTAAGTTACCACCATTATCAGCAATTCCTTTAGCCTCAACTAAACCAAGACCAGTAATTTCCTTAATAATTTTGATAACTGCAATTTTATTTCCACCAGCATTCTTTAATACAACTGTTTTATTAGCAGATCCAGCTTCTTCAACTTGAGCAGGAGCTGCAGCTACAGCTACAGCACTTGGATCAACACCAAATTCCTCTTTCATTGCATCAACTAATTCTTTAACTTCAAGAATAGTCATTTCTTTTAAAGCACTAATAAATTCATCTTTTGTAATTTTTGCCATTTTACAATCTTCCTTTCTAATTTTCTAATTTTTCGGCATACATATTTAAACCAATTGCTAAATTTCTTACATGTTCCATCATACCAGCTGCAAGTTGTGTTAAAAGTCCCTCATAAGATGGAATAGAAGCATATTCATTAATTACATTTAATTCTGCAACATCACCATTAATAATACCAACACGAATTTTCATTTTATCATGATCCTTTGCAAAATCAGCAATAATTTTAATTGGTTCAAGTAACTCAGCACCAAACATAATAGCATTTGGTCCTTCTAAGAAACCATTAAGATCGATTTTCAAATCATCTAAAGCTCTTTTTAAAAGAGTATTCTTATAAACTCGAACTTCACCTTGAGCGTTTCTTAATTTTTTTCTAAGTTCACTAACTTCTGATACAGTTAAACCTTGATATTCAAATAAAACAACAGATTCACTATTTTTAATCTTATCAACAATTTCACTAACAATTAGCTTCTTAGATTCTAAAATTTTGCTACTTGCCATATTCTCCTCCTTATATATTTAAAAAAGCTTCCTTTTGGGAAGCCTAAAAAAGAAGTCTTTTTAAGTCTCCCCTCGGTAGGATTATTAAAGTTACCTCCCTACTGTCTTTGGTTCGCTTTTTTATATCTGTATTATATTATAACTTTAATTAAATGTCAAAAGAATTTTTATCTACTCTAATACCAGGACCCATTGTACTAGTAACAGAAATATTATTAATAAAAACACCTTTAACACTTGCTGGTTTAGCTTTAGCAACAGTTGTTACTACATAGTTAAGATTCTCAAGTAATTTATCATGATCAAATGATACTTTACCTATAATAGTATGAATATTACCATATGAATCATTCTTATAACTAACCATACCTTTATTGATATCCTCTATTGCTTTTACGACATCAGTTGTAACAGTACCAGTTTTAGGGTTAGGCATTAATCCTTTAGGACCTAAAACTTTACCAATTTTACCAAGTTCAGGCATCATATCTGGAGTAGCAACGATTACATCATATAAAAACCAGTTCTCATGAGAAATCTTATCAATCATATCTTTATCACCAACAAAGTCTGCTCCTGCTTCTTTTGCTTTTTGAGCAGCTTCACCTTTAGCAATAACTAAAATTCTTTTTTTCTTACCAGTACCATTTGGTAAAACAAAACTTCCTCTTAAATTCTGATCAGATTTCTTCGCATCAATATTAAGTTTTATAGCAACCTCAACAGTACTATCAAAACTAGCAACACTTGTTTCTTTTACTAAAGAGATAGCTTCTGATCCACTATATAACTTATTCTTATCTATCTTCTTTGATGCTTCCACATATTTCTTACCATGTTTTTTCATTTTTTCCCTCCTAACTGTGGTTTATTAAAAGCGGATTTGTAAATATATTCAAATTAATTTTCTTCTTCTTGTTTTTCTTCTTCTCCAACAACTGGAACATCAGCATTAAATTCCTTAACCTCAGCTTCCATTTCAGCAAGTTCAGCATCACGCTTTGCCATCTCTGCTTCTTCTTTACGAGCTTCTTTAGCTTGTTCTGCTAATTCTTTATCATTTAATCCTTTAACAGCAATACCCATATTACGAGCAGTACCTTCAATGATATTCATAGCAGCTTCTACATCATAAGCATTTAAATCAGGTAACTTAACCTCAGCTATTTTACGCAATTCATCTTTTGTAATAGTTGCAGCAATTTCATTAGCACCTTTTGTTGAACCTTTCTGAATCTTAGCAGCTTTTTTAAGTAAAAATGCTGCTGGTGGAGTTTTTAAAACGAAATCAAAACTTCTATCATCATAAACAGTAATTTCACAAGGAACTACATCACCCATTTTATCTCTAGTAGCATCATTAAATTTTGTACAAAACTCTTGTAAATTAACACCTGCTGGGCCTAAAACTGTACCAACTGGTGGAGCTGGTGTAGCTTTTCCTGCTTCAATTTGAAGTTTAATTCTTCTTGTGATTTCTTTTGCCATGAAAACACCTCCTAAATTTAAGTTTTTCAAGGTAGTGGTCTAGGGCAAATCCGCATTCCCTCCCACATACTAAAATATATGCAAAAAAACTTTTGCAATATTGATATTATCACAAAAGTTTCTAAAATACAAGCTTTTTACCAAAAATTAATAAAATTAGTAATTAAATTGAGACAAAACAAGGTTAGGATTATAATCATAAAGCAGCAATGGCATAGTACATAATACATAAATTTCATGAAAACTATTTTTCATTTCAATTTGCATTTCTAATATTTTAAAATAATTAATATCCTCATCACGAACTATTTTTTTAGCTTTCAAATAATTAAGCTTCACAATACTAATTAAATCATGATCTGTAACTCTATTTTTTTTTACATAAGTCTCTTGATTAACCAATTTTTTATAATCACGACCGCTATACTTTAATAAATCAACTTTACTATCCAAATAATTTATATCATCAAATTCTTTAATATGATAAAAAGACTCTACCATTGGATAATTAATATAAATTTTACCTAACCCAGTTTCATCATTAAAAATCTTCAAAATATCCTTTATTTCTTCATCAGAATATTTTTGATAATGAGGATCAAAGTCAAAAATTAAATATACTGCTGAAAATGCCTCACTAGATAATAATTTATCATCAATTTTAAGACCTTTTTCATGCCTTAAATAAGAAACCAAATCATCATACATTCCATTTTTATAATTCTGATATAATTCATAAATAGGATTACAAAAAGAAACTATTTCATAATCAAAATCCAAAAGTTTAAGTAGCCCATGTCTTGGGTTAGACAAAATTCTTACCTCATCTATTTTTCCTTCAACAACAAATAATACTTTACTTCTCAAATTCTCCCCCTAAAACCAATTTTACTAAATTATGGCTTTGTCTAATCACTTTATTAGTAGAATCAGCAAAAGAAATAATTTTACCATTATTTAAATTCAAATAACAATCTGGTCTCATCAACTCATTATTAACTAAAAACAAATTATGAGTAGTAAGAAAAGATTGAAATTCTTTTTTACCATTAATATAATTAAGTATATTCTTAGCTAAATCATAATGATAAAAAGCATCAAATTCATCTAAAAACACAAATGATATTTTATCCACTTGATGCATCCAATAGAAAAATAACCATAATGATTTAGTTCCCGTAGATGCAACCACTTCAAATTTAGCAGTATAATGATCATATAATACACCAATCTTATTTTTTCCAGCCTCTTCTACAATAGACAATCTAAAATTTTGTCCACACTTTTTTAAAAAATCTTCAAAATCTTTCAATAGATGATTATTGATAATAAAATCATTCAAATTTTCTGAACCAGACATAACTCCAATATATTCATTATCTCTAAGTGAACGGAACCAAAGCATTCCATTAACAAAATCCATTAAAAGCTTAACTGGACTTGTTTTATCCCAATATAAAGTATTATTATAAATATATTTCAATAAAGACATATTAGTATTTTTACGAGATAAATCAAGAGTACTAGCTTCTTTTATATTATTCTTATATCTATTAGTTTTATAATTATATTTAAATAATAGTTCTTTATTACACCATAATTCCTCATAAAGTAAACGTGTATGTTCATCTTTTTGATATTTATATTCTACTACCTGATTACCAAATAAAAATTCATAATTAAACTCTACATAATCATCAGTAGCATTACCACTAATATAATATAAATATAATGGATTATCTTTTATATTATCAGTTAAATGTCTAGTAATATCCATAATTGCAGCACCCAAATTACTTTTACCACAATTATTATACCCCCACACTAAAGCTTTATTAATCAGCCCATTTTTAATTAATTCATTTTTAAATTCATAATCATGAACTTTAGATAAATCAAGTACTAAAGGTTGATCAAAATTTTTAAAATTTCTAACTGTAAACTTTTTTAACATAATAAAATCTCCCACCATAATTATACCTCCTATGTTAATTATTTACAACACAAATGTTATTTTTTTACACTTAATTTTATTATGTTCAATCAATTTATATTCATACAAAAAACAGTATCTCTACTGTTAATCTACAACCATCACATTCAAGTCAACATCACCATAAATTCCATCAATTCTACCTACATTGCTAAATTGCCATATTTTATAACCTTCATAACTAGTACTACTAGCATAATGAGCAAGCCAAATATGTTCAAAATCTTGCGTATCCCAAAAATTTTCTAAATAAAATTTACTACCATAAAGCATTCCTTCATAGCCTTTAGCTTCTACCGTATCAATAAATAAATGAGCCATTTTATTTAATTCATGAAAAGACATATGATAGCTATTCCAATTACTCCATATTTCCCAATCAAATACAATCGGTAAATCTAAATCTTCACCATCTAATTGCTCTAATACCCACTCTGCCTCATCTACAGCTTCTTCACTAGATAAAGCTTTACTATAAATATAAACACCGACTTTTAATCCTGCTTCCTCAGCTTTCTTAATATTGTTTAGAAATTGTTTATCTAAAGCAGGTTCTTCACCACTATCAAGTTTGACTCCAATACGCATCATAACAAACGTTGCTCCAGCTTCCTTTACTTTCTCATAATCAATATCTCCCTGCCATTCAGAAACATCAATGCCAAGCTCTGTAGAATCAGTTTTATATTTTTTATAAGCATCACTAAATTGTAATTTAGTACTAACACCCCCACTATTATTATTATTATTATTATTATTATTATTAGATTTTATTTCATCTACTACATTTAATGTAACTTTATAATTAGTACTATTGCCACTTACATCAGTAACAACAATTTCAATATTATATTTTCCAACTTTATTAAAATCATAATCCCCTTCTACATGACATTCTACCTGTCCATCATAATTATCTCCATACGTTACTGTATTACATAAATTACCTTCATAACCAACTTTAACTGTCTTAGAACTACTACCAAATATCTTAGGATCCACAGTATCTACAACCTGAATAGTAGTCTCATAAACATATTTTTTACCCTTATAAGTATAGTAAAATTCAATATCTTTTTCTCCAATTGTATCCGTATCTAACTTATAATCTTCAATTTTAACATTGGTATCACGAACTAAATCCGTAACATACATCTCTTGAAATACTTCAATATCTTCTAATTTCATATCAATAAAAGCATCACTAGGCATTTTATCACTAACTTTATTACCACACCCAACTAATAATAATACACTTAATATAATTACAATTTTTTTCATAATAACTACCTCTACAATATAATATCAACTATATCTTTTAAGTTCAATATCTTTCCTATAATTATACAAATAAAAAGTATATAAATTAGATAAATATTCACATTTAACAATATCATCTAACTCATATACTAATACATAACTTATACTTAAAGCACTAACTCTCTTTAATGCTTTAGATAAAACTTTAGAAGGGAATCCCACTCTATTATTTTTAACTGAATATCCCATAATAAAATGAATGAGAAAAGCATCACTATAAAAAGCATTCCAAAAACTACCAGATTTAACCAAAACAATATAATTCTTATACTTACCTTTAACTTTAAAATATTTATCTTTCAAATCTCATTACTCCATTTCTTTATAATTGCCATTCGCCCTCTCGGACTTCACGGCAATAAATCATTTCGCATCACTACACCCTCCCCCGAAGTGTTCACTACCATTTGTAATTCTATGAAACTACCTTATTTCCATTCTACCATTCAAAAAAATTGTCGTAAAAAAATCTTCTCTCAAGATTTTATCTTTCGTGCTTTAGATCATGTATTTGATTTATTAAAACCTCTAAATTGTAAAATTATCTTTCTTGCTGATCGTTATTTTTTTTATTTATCTTTACTAAAACATATTCAACAGAAAGATTGCTTTTTTGCTGTTAGAGCTAAAATTAAATCTTCTGTTAAAGTTTCTATTTATGATAAAAAAGAAGATCATAATATTACCAAAAATCTTTCTGATTTAACTTCTTATGCTTACAAACCCCATTATTTTAAAAATATTCCTTTTGGGGATATGAAATTTAAGGCTAATTTAGCCATTGCTCCCTATAAAAGAAATAAAAAAGATCCTGATGATGAAGATAACTGGTTTATTATTACTAACCTGGATCCTAAACTTGCTATTAAATATTATAAAAAAAGATTTGGGGCAATCGAAATGTTTTTTAAATCCCAAAAGACGAATGGTTTTAATTTAGAAAAAACGAAAACAAAAAATCTTCATGCCATGGAAACTCTTTATGGTGTTGCTTGTATTGCCCATATTTGGTTATCTATTTTAGGTATTGATTATATTAAAAATTATAACCATGTAAAACATATTATCAATATTCCTTTTAACAAAAAAATAAATGGTAAAAAGACTAGAATTTTATCTACTTTTAGATTAGGACTTACTTTATTTAAACGACTGTTTAATTCAATTTTTAAACTGCGGATTAAAACAAATTTTAAACTGTATTTATAATATCAATTAATCTACGAAAAAACTCAACTTAACAGTTGAGAATTTTCGCGTGTAATAAATACTATATTTTTTGAATAAATTCATGAATAATTAATTTATAGAATAAATTTATCCCTTATTTTTATCATTTTTTCTTCTAAAAACAGTTTACAGGGCGGATTTCATACTAGCTTTTGCCCTGGTTTCACCTAGCCTTTTTGAGATGTGTCCGTTAATCAGATGAAACTACAAATGGATCACTACTTGTTCCGCTTCCTGTTACTTTCACATCAGCTGACAGATTTATTACTGGGCGCACACCAAACGTGCTATCCACCCAGTTGTAATTGAGGTTGCCATCCGAAGTCACAGTGAGCACGAAAGCATAACTGCTCGACGCATTAAAGTAATACGGAGACATGGTCCAATAAACTTGGTTAGTATATAGATAATA
>ULRR01031274.1_pt1 | contig 15476 bp, 14 predicted proteins | sample 1955651 | NCBI WGS metagenome assembly ULRR01 (sample SAMEA4835688, study PRJEB28245) | human gut metagenome | biome: gut microbiome; material: fecal sample | place: Denmark | collected 2008
CGCATATCTTTCCATTGGTAATAAAAATGGGGCGTTTAACCAGCATGCCGTTGGAAGCCAGCAGGGCTATCTGCTCATCCAGGCTCATGTCGGCAAGCTGATCTTTCAACTTCATGCTCTTGTAAAGCAATCCACTGGTATTAAAAAACTTCTTGGCCGGCAATCCGCTCCCTTCAATCCAGCTCCGCAGTTCCTCTGCCGTGGGATTCTGTTCCACAATATGGCGATCCTCATAAGAAATTCCCTGCTCATCAAGCCACTTCTTTGCTTTCTGGCAGGTCGTGCATTTGGGATATTCAATAAATAATGAAGACATATCCGCACGCTAGCCCCGTAAACACACCGGGTCAAGCGGCCAGCGCAGCCATCCCGACGTCATGACTTGATTGGAAGGCTGCCGATGTACCCGCCGTTGAACACAAAACCTGAGAACGAAAGCCCGGAATGCGTGCGGATACCGCAGAAATTCTATATTCCGGAACATTAAAGCACCATGGCGCTTCCCAACTGCGCGATGGAAACGGGATTGGCCTGACGCTCCCGGAGCGCCCCCGCCAGAGCCTGGGTAGCCTTCTCCTCCCCATGCACCAGAATGATATTCCTCTTGGGCCCCCCGGTCCTGTCAAAATACTCCAGCAGTTCTCCATGGTCCGCATGGCCGGAAAAGGAATCCATCTCCCGTATTCTGGCCCGGACAGAATATTGTTTACCCAGGATGGGAACCTCTTTCCACCCATCCATAATCTTGCGGCCAAGTGTATGTTCCGCACAATAGCCTACAAAAAGAACCGTATTTTTCGGATCGCCGATGTTATTCGCCAGGTGGTGAAGAATGCGCCCTGCTTCACACATTCCTGAGGCGGAAATAATAATAGCCTGCCCGTTCATTTTATTCAAAGCCTGGGACTCGCCCACGGAACGGATCAAACGCAGCTGTTCAAAACAAAACGGATCCTTCTCCCGGAACAGGAAATCATAAACCTCCTTATTGAAACACTCCGGATGAATGCGGAAAATCTCCGTCGCACCCACTGCCATGGGACTGTCCACATATACGGGCAGCAAGGGCAGAGTGCCTTCATGGTAGGCCCTGTTCAGCAGATAAAGCAGCTGCTGGGTGCGTTCCACCGCAAAAGCCGGAATATAAACGCGGCCGCCTAATTCCAGAGCCTCCTTGATAGCCCGGCAGAACGTCTCGTCATCACGGGAGGGGGCCTCATGGAAACGGCCGCCGTAAGTGCTCTCCATCAGCAAAATATCCACATCCGGAACAGGGACGGGATCGCGCAGTAATTCGTTATCTCCCCGCCCCACATCCCCGGAAAACAGGAAACGCTTCTTCCGCCCGTCTTCCCTGTCCTCAATATCCAGGCACACTTGCGCAGCGCCCAGAATATGGCCCGCATCATAAAACGTGAGTGTCACCCCCGGAACAACGGGAATGGGCCGGTCATACCCGATATTCACGAACTGGCGCATGCACCGCTCCGCATCCTGTTCGGAATAAGTAGGATAAACATCCGGCTGATGAATACCGCGGCGCTTGTTCATCTTATTGATGAATGCGCAGTCGTGCTCCTGAATGCGGGCGGCGTCCGCCAGCATGAGCTGGCAAAGATCTCTGGTTGCAAATGTACTGTAAATATTTCCCTGAAACCCCTGTTTCACTAAATTGGGAATATTGCCGGAATGATCAATATGAGCGTGGGACAGAACTACCGCATCCACCCCCGCCGGGGAAAAATAGGGGAAATCCTTATTGATATGCCATGCCTCCTCACGCCGCCCCTGATACATGCCGCAATCCAGAAGAATCCGGCACCCGTTCACCTCCAGCAAATGCTGGGAGCCCGTCGTCGTTCCCGCTGCGCCGCAAAAATGAATTTTCATTAATACATGTGTACAACAAGCCAGCGGGCAACGCAAGAAATCAATACCTGAAGCCTTTCATTCAATATACCCTTTGAAAGACGGGAAACATCAGCCGCAAAATCCATGCCTTTTCTTTTTTCCAGGCCATAAAAAGAGAAAAGCCAATAAACTGCGCCATTCCTCCTTCTGTACAGTATTCCTGTGAACATGAAATTGCACTTCTTTCCCGCCCGGGTTGCGGTTTCCGTAAAAATGCATCCGTCAAAAACTTCCCCTTCGCAAGGCACATGCTCCATCACGGATGCACGCCGGAATACCCGCATCCAGGAGAGCCCTCCGGTATCACTGCCAAAAATAAAACCTGCAGGTTATTCTGAAAACATTCCGTTCTGATTGCAACCCGCCTCCTGAAAAAAGCGGCCGGCAAAAAGAGTCCCGCCTAATCTTAATGAAGCCTTTCAGCTAAAATGAACAGGACAGGAAATTCCCGTCCTGTTCATAATGCCGTTCAATTACAAAAAATTACTTGTCCTCCGGTTTGGAGTCCGCTGTCTTCTCCACCTCCACGTCAATGGGCTGGGAAAGCTCGGGAGAAGGCCGGACCTCCGTTTTGGAGGCGGAAGCATCACTCATGGTCTCCTTCTCGGTCTTCAGCAGTTCTTCTTCAAATTCAGATTTGGCCTTCTTGAATTCTCCCAGGCTCTTGCCCAATCCGCGGGCAAATTCCGGAAGTTTCTTTGCGCCGAACAAAAGGAAAACAATCACCAGAATGGCGATAATCTCCGGTGTTCCCAGTCCAAAAATAGCTAACATGTTCATCATGGAGTACTACAGTATTTTTAACAGATTTTTTTCATGCCGGATACCTCATAATACGCTTCATGCGTCATCAGAGGCCTCCCGTTCCTGTTTCTGCTGTTCCGCAAGCCTTCTGGCGGCAAAACGCTGAAAACGCCAGACAATAATAAATATTGCCAGCAAAAAGATGCCTGAGCCGCCCCACAACAGCCAAAAAGCGGCGGAAGCCGCCTTTTCATCCCCCATTTCTCCAGCCTGGTTCCAATAATAATAGGATAAAACCGGATTCCAGGGCAGTGAACTGTCCGGCAGAAGATGGAGACGCGCCATGCGGTTCATGGCCGGCAAATAGGCAGCCTGGGCGGATGCTTTCATCAGGGAATCTCCCTGAGCCTCATCACCCCGTGTATAATATACCTGGGCCAGCATGTACATGGCCTTGGGATCCCCTGTAGCATCCGCCACACGCCGCAGCAGCCTGTAGGCCTCATCCGCATCCAGTTCCCCGCCCTTCCCGTTCTGGAGCAGCTCCGCGGCCTTTAGTGCCGCAGGGAAATAACCGGCGGCGGCAGCCTCACGATACAGAGCCAGGGCCCGGGCCGCCTGTTCTGCGGAAGGAGTTCCCTCCAGCAGCATATCCGCCAGGGCAGCCATGCTGTACGGATCCTTCCATTCCGCCCCTTTTTCAAACCAATGGAAGGCCTTTTCCCGGTCAGGGGGCAAATACTTGCCGTCCCGGAACATTATGCCCAGTTCCATCACGGCTCCCAAATCTTTACGGGAGGCCGCTTTCTCAAACCATTCTACGGCCTTGGCCGCATCCTGCGGCACTCCCAGCCCATCCCGGTACTTAAATGCCAGAAGGCCTTGTGCTGTCAGGTTGCCGCTTTCCGCTGCCTGAAGAAGATATGGGACTGACTTTTCCGGAGAACTGTCCGGAACCAGCTTTCGTTCATAAACAAGGGCAGCCCATAACGCCGCCTTGGAATCACCGTCATCCGCCTCTTTCTTCCACGTCTGGAGAGATTTTTTATAATAAAGGGCTGCCGTTGCTTCATCCTTCGGTCCTCCTGCTCCCTGGGAAGCCATTACAGCCACCTGGTACTGTGCCGCGGCATTACCGCTGTCAGCAGCCCGGGTAAACCAGTACCGGGCCCTTTCCAGGTTCTTTGGGTACAGGCGGCTGCCTGTATAAAACAGCTTGCCCAAATCCAGCATGGAATCCACATCTCCGTTATTGGCCCTTTTCTCTGCCAAGGAAACATACTCGGACATCCATTTGGACGTTTCCGCAGCATTACCCTCCACGTCATAATGCACAGCCAGCTCCCGGGCGGCAGCTGGATCCCCATTCAGAGCTCTTTCGCGGAGACCGGACAAGTAAGCCTCAAAATTTCCCTCCCCGGCAGGCTCCGGAGAGGAAATATTCTGAGAAGCAAGAAGTGGATGCTGAACGAGGGACAGTCCCCACAATCCGGCAAAAAGCCACCATCTGCAATGTTTCTTCATACCGGAACAAGTCATTCATTAATGGCCCCTGTTTCCGCGGGAAAAACTGCTGGAGGACCTGCCTCCAAAGCCCGGCTTACGAAACCCGCCTTCACGCCTCTGAAAACCTCCTCTGCGGCGGTCTCTCCCAAAACCGCCTTCACGGCGTTGGAATCCTCCTTCACGACGGTTTTCCCTGAAACCTCTCTCCTGATGCTGAAAACCTCCTTCGCGGCGGTCTCTTCCAAAACCGTCTTCACGGCGTTGGAATCCTCCTTCACGACGGTTTTCCCTGAAACCTCTCTCCTGATGCTGAAAACCTCCTTCGCGGCGGTCTCTTCCAAAACCGTCTTCACGGCGTTGGAATCCTCCTTCACGACGGTTTTCCCTGAAACCTCCCTCCTGATGCTGAAAACCTCCTTCGCGGCGGTCTCTTCCAAAGCCGCCTTCACGGCGTTGGAACCCTCCTTTACGTCGCTCTTCTCTGAAACCGGCCTCGCGGCGCAGGCCCCCATCCCCGCGGCGGCTGCGGAAGCCATCTCCACGACGATGAAAATCTCCGCGGCGGTCACGGGAACGGAAGCCGGAATCTCCCCGGAAATATCCATCTTCCTTGACTTCACGTTCATCCTCCGTCTCCACAAAACGAGTCTTCATTTCCGGAGTAGGTTCATAAGAATCCCCAGCTTCAAAATCTTCCGGATTAAACACATAATCCTCATCGGAATCAACGCCTCTTCCGCCCTGCTCACCCTTGGCGCCCCCCCCGGCGACAAGCTGGGAAGCACCCAGGTATTTACGCTGGCGGGGAGGATTTTTCAGTGACAGAGCCACGTCCGCATCATCCAGGAATTTCCAGCCCCCGGGTTCCAAATCCCCTCCCCACAGGGAGCCGATGCGCACGCGCACCAACTTGCGGACACGAAGACCCAGGCACTGGAACATTTGACGCACCTGACGCTTCAACCCCTGTTCCAAAACAATGCAGGCACGGCGCGCGGAAGCGCGGCAAACATATTTGGCCTTGGCATTTCCCTCCGGAATGCGTACTCCGCGCAAAAACTGCATCAGTACGGAATTATCAAAATTCTGATCTACCGTCACCCAGTACTCCTTTTCTATGCCGCCGGTAGGATGGGAAAGAACCTGGGTCAATTCCCCCTTATTCGTCATAATCAGAAGACCTTCGGAATCGGCATCCAGCCGTCCCACATAATTCAGATGGCGCAGGCGCGGCGGCAGCAGGTCGTAAACAGTACCTATGGCTCCCTGCGCTTCGCGGCTGCACACATACCCGCGGGGCTTGTTCAACAGCACCACAACCTCTTCCATAGGGGTCATATGGCGGCCGTCCACCTTCACGAAATCCTTCTCCGTCACCCTCATCCCAGGCGTATCGATAACCTTCCCGTTCACTTCCACACGTCCTTCTCCAATCAGCCTGTCGGCCACCCGGCGGGAGTCAATGCCGCAGGAAGCCAGGAATTTATTAATGCGGATACCTCCGTTTTCTTCGGAGCCATGTTGTTCTTCACTCATATTGGTATAATGTCCGCTATCTCAGCGGATGATTTTGTATTGTTTATATTACGGCAATTCACATCCTCAAAAAGAGGAGACTTTCTTTTGCCGGAAGAAAAAAGCCTCTCGGTTCATAGACATCCGAGAGGCTTCCTGTATTAGGAAAATGACTTGCCGTGCAAACTCCGCCGGGAAACTCTCCGGAGAGGATAAAGGCAAGCTTAAGCTTCATGCTTGGTCTTCGGCAGACCGAGAGGGCTTTGGCCCTTCTTCCATTCGCCGCGTTCCTTCAGAAGCTTGACACGTTCAAAACGCTTCAGGACGGAACGCTTGCCGCCTACGGTACCGGTTGCTTTGAGGCTGGAATGCTTGGACATGATCTTGTGTTTGTAAAAGGTTCAGAAAAATACTTTACACCACCCTCGCGGTGGCAGGCGGGATCTTATAACGGAAGGTTCCGAACTTGGCAAGAGAAATTTGGCGCAATAGCCAAATATATCACTCTGTGGCATCCCCCGGATGCGATTCCAGCCACTTCCTCCACAAATCCGGACGGTTCAGGCGCGTACGCTCCAGAGACTTCCCGTGCTTCCATTTTTCAATGGCGGGGGGGGTGCCGCCCAGCAAAATCTCCGGAACAGCCAGGCCCCGGAACACGTTCGGCTTGGTATAGGCGGGAGCCTCCAGCAAACCGTTGGAAAAAGATTCCTCCACGGAAGAACGCTCATCCCCCAGCACGCCGGGAATCAGGCGCGCTACGGCGTCAATTACCACCACAGAGGCAATGGCTCCGTTCGTGAGAATATAGTCCCCGATGGACAATTCCATATCCACCAGCTCTTCTACTACACGATGGTCCACCCCCTCATAATGACCGCAGAGGATAATGAGATGGCCTCCGGAGGCAGCCAATTCCGCGGCCAATGACTGGTTGAACGTACGGCCCTGAGGAGTCATCAGCACAACGCGGGTTTCCCGCCGGCGAAGTTCCTCTACGGCGGCAAAGATAGGTTCCGGCTTCAGCAGCATGCCCTGCCCCCCTCCGCAAAGGTAATCGTCCGTTTTGCGGTGCTTGTCCGTCGTCCAGTCACGGATATTATGGCAGCGTATCTCCAACAATCCCCTGTCACGGGCCTTTCCCAGAATGCTGCCGCCAAGAGGGGCTTCCACCATATCCGGGAACAGGGACAAAACGTCAATCGTCAGTTTGGCGGCCATAAGAAAAAAACATCAGCGTTCGCGCTTATGGCCGCGCAGCATGGCCTCAATGAACGGATCCAGGTTGCCGTCCATCACGTCCTGAATATTGCCGGACTCTACGCCCGTGCGCAAATCTTTCACCATTTGATAAGGCTGGAAAACATAGGAACGGATCTGGTTGCCCCACCCGATGTCTCCCTTCTCACTATACTGGCGGTCGGCTTCCGCCTGCTTTTTGTCTTCCTCAATCTGGTATAGCTTGGCACGCAGCATATTCATAGCCTCTTCCTTGTTACGAAGCTGGCTGCGCTCATTCTGGCAGGCCACGATCACACCGGAAGGAATATGCGTGATACGCACGGCGGTTTCCACCTTGTTCACGTTCTGGCCGCCCTTGCCGCCGGAACGGTAGGTATCCACCTTCAAATCCTTGTCCAGGATCTCAATATTGATGGAATCAGAAACTTCCGGCGTCGCGTCCAGGGAAGCGAAAGAAGTATGTCTCTTCCCGGCGGAATCAAAGGGAGAAATGCGCACCAGCCGGTGGATGCCGCGTTCATTCTTCAAATATCCGTAGGCATACTCTCCATCCACCTTCAATGTCACGGAACGAATGCCGGCGTCATCCCCGTCCGTACTCTCCAAATACGTCACGGAAAATCCCCGGCGCTCACACCAGCGGATATACATGCGCAATAACATGGATGCCCAGTCACAGGCTTCCGTGCCGCCGGCCCCGGCGTGGATGGTTACATAACAGGAAGCCTGGTCCTGCGGTCCGTTCAGTAGGGTCAGCAATTCAAAATCCGCCAGAGACTTCTGCCATCTGGCAAACTCTTCCACAGCCTCCCGGCCCAGGTCATCGTCATCCGCCTCCTGAGCCAGCTCAATAGCAGCGTCAATATCCTCCAGACGGGACTTCAGCGCGGAAAACGCCTCCATCCTGTGTTTCAGGGGATTCACCTCCGCCATCAGCGCCCGTGCGGCATTCTGGTCATCCCAGAAATCCGGGGCGCTCATGCATTCATCCAATTCGGCTACTCGTTGTTGAATGCCGTCCAGGTCAAAGATAGCTCCCGAGCTCGGAAAGACGGCTATGCAGGACAGCCGTGTCGAGCGCCGAGAGATCTGCAGCGATATGGGGATCCATGCGCGGGAACCTATCACGAATTACCTGGACGGAAAAGGGCAAAATGCCGTTTCTCCCAGTCATCCTCTTTTACTCCGACTCGCACCGGGCCATTTCCGAGAATAATAAAACTCCGCACGCTGAACAAAACCGCTCCTCTTCCGCAGGAAGAACATCTAACAGGAAATGAATATTTCCGAAACCAAGCCCTCTTCCCCATTTCAATGCCCCATGGGAAAAACAGCAGACAAAAACCTTATTTCATTCCCTTACCTTACATCACCGTCTTCTGCCCTTCCCCCTCTTTCCGGAATGTGGCTCGGCCATCCATATCCCCGGCTTCCCATAAGAGAGCCCGGAGCCATGCTACTTGGCGGAATTTTCCTCTCCACCCTCAAAAGGGCGGATCCGGCAGGACCTGAGTTTTTCAATCTCCTCAAAAGTCATGATGTGTTCTATCTGGCAAGCCACTTCATTGGCGCGTTCTTCCGGGAGAGCCAATTCCTCCCGCAGGAAATCAAACAGAATACCGTGGCTGACAATAATTTTCCCGGCAATTCTGCGGCCTTGGGGAGTCAGCTTGACAGGAGCATACTGCGTATACTCCACCAGTCCCATATCCGCCAGCTGCTTGACGGCAGATGTAACGGAAGGCATCTTTACCTTAAGCATCTCTGCAATATCCCTCACCTGGGCCGTCCCGTTCTTTTCAGACAACAACCCGATAGCTTCCAGATAATCCTCATTGCTCTTGGTCAGCTCCAACATGGTATAAAATGAAAGTTAATACTTTAGTGGAAACTAACTCAAGATTTTTTCCAGCCTTTTTTGGAATGAGAAAAAAAACCGCCGCGAATATGACCATTCGCGGCGGTTAAATTAATCAGCGTAATACGAAAACGGGCTTACTTCTCTTCAGAAGGGCTCCACTCTTCGTTTTCACGGGTAGCCAGATTGAAGGCGTGTTCCAGACCCACCATATCGCTGCTCGGGCGGAGGGCTTCAAAGGAAGCGGTTTCGCGGCGGAGCTGTTCGGTGTCGTAATTGACGGCCTTGATGGAAAGGCCGATACGGCGTTCGATGCTGTCCACTTTGATCACGCGGGCAGTGATTTCATCACCCACCTTGATCACGTCCTTCACGCGTTCCACATGGTCTTCGCTCAACTGGGAGATATGAATCAGGCCGTCAATATCGCCGTCCAGATTCACAAAGGCACCGAAGCTGGCAATCTTGGCCACCTGGCCAGTCACCATATCGCCCACCTTGAAGCGGTCATTGATGGATTCCCACGGATCGGACTCAAGCTGCTTGATACCAAGGGAGACGCGCTGATCCTCCTTCTTGATTTCCAAAACGATGGCTTCCACTTCGTCGCCCTTCTTGAGAACTTCGGAGGGATGATTGATCTTGCGGGTCCAGCTCATATCGGACACGTGGATCATGCCGTCGATGCCTTCTTCCAGTCCCACAAAAGCGCCGTAGGGAGTAAGGTTGCGAACCTGGCCCTTGATGACGGTACCAATCGGGAAACGGGATTCGATATCCGCCCAGGGATTGTCTTCCAACTGGCGGACACCGAGGGAAATCTTCTGTTCCTTCACAGAAATGGAAAGAACCACGGCTTCGATTTCCTGGTCCAGCTTCAATACATCGCTCGGACGGGTGATTCTCTTGACCCAAGACAACTCGGAAACGTGCACCAGGCCTTCCACGCCCTTTTCCAATTCCACAAAGGCGCCGTAAGGCAGGAGCTTGGTCACGCGGCCCTTGACATGGGAATTGATCGGGTATTTGCGTTCGATATCCGCCCAGGGGTTGTCTGTCATCTGCTTCAAGCCCAGGGAAACGCGTTCCTTTTCGCGATCCACTTCCAGAATCACGACTTCCAGGGACTGACCGATATGGAGCATTTCGCTCGGATGGTTCACGCGGCCCCAGCTCATATCCGTGATATGGAGCAGGCCGTCCATGCCGCGGAGGTCGACAAAAGCGCCGAAGTCCGTGATATTCTTCACGATACCTTCCACCTTGTCGCCTTCCTTGACGGTTTCAAGGAAGCGCTGGCGCTGGTCGGCGCGTTCGGCTTCAATCACCTCACGGCGGGAAAGGACGATATTTTTACGGTCGTCATTTACCTTGACGATCTTGAATTCGTAAACCTTTCCAACATACTCGTTCAGGTCGCGAGGAGGAATAATATCCACCTGGGAACCGGGCAGGAAAGCTTCCACGCCAACATTGACCATAAGACCGCCCTGGACGACTCTCTTCACTTTACCCTTAACCAGGCCGCCATCGCGGTACACGCCCACGATCTTATCCCAGTTCTGCTTATGGGCGGCCTTTTCCTTGGAAAGAACGACGATGCCTTCGTCGTTTTCGAGGCGTTCCAAAAGGACTTCAATTTGGTCCCCCACTTCGATTTCCTCGTCTTCAAACTCGGAAATGGAAATAGCGCCTTCGGACTTGTAGCCGATGTCCACCAAAACGACTTGGGGACGGATTTCCTGAATGGTTCCGGTAACAATGGAACCTTCACGCAATTCGCGGAACTTGCTGTCAATAAGTTCCGCCAGTTCAGTTGTGCTCATTTAAATGGTTGATGAGTTAGTATTAACGATCTTTCTCATGGCCCCTTATTGACCGGCGGGCAATCGGGGCGCCTTCCCCCGCCGGGCGAAAAATCGGTTGCTTTCAATATCAGTTTCACACAAGAACTCAAGGCTTTTCTTGAAAAACTCCTCCCGATTTTTTACGGAACCTGCGGAGCCCCTCTGGACGGCGGCAGAAAACGAGCGCACAAAAACCTTGTAGCACTTCCGTCCCATGTTAAATTCCGGCTAATGGGAAAATGCAGGAATACCTGCATCTATCAACCACTCCTGCCGCAAAACCATGAAAAAAAACCTCCTTTACCTGCTCGCAGCGGGGCTGTCCGGAACAGCCTTCCTTCACGCCGCGGATACCGTCAAACTGGACCAGCCGGACCTGGAACGGGGAGCTCCGATCATGAAAGCCCTGTCCGACCGTCAATCCATTCGGAGCTTTTCTGAAAAAGCGCTATCCCAAAAAGATTTATCAGACCTGCTCTGGGCGACCAATGGCATCAACCGTCAGGAATCCGGCAAACGTACAGCCCCGTCCGCCATGAACCGCCAGGACGTTAAAATTTATATATGCACTAAAAACGCCTCCTACCTCTATGACCACAAGGCCCACGCCATGATTCCCGTAAACGATGGGGACGTGCGCCCGGCGGATGCCCCCATATGTCTCATTCTTGTAACGGATACGGCGGAACCCTGGGCTGCCATGGACGCCGGCATTGTCTCCCAGAACATCTCCCTGTTCTGCTCCGGGACGGGACTGGCTACCTATCCGCGCGCCAGCATGAACAAGGATGCCCTGGCAAAGGCCCTGAAACTAACCTCTCTCCAAACACCCATGCTCTGTCATCCGGTAGGATATAAAAAATAACTACTTCCGGCTGCATTCTCCGGACAGTCCGGAAAAGAAACCATCAGAAATGGAAATAAATTCCACAACAGGCGGAATTATGGTTCCGGCAAAATATCCATGTAGATGCCGGGAGAGCTCCCTTCAATAGGCATCGCGCCCACAGCCCGGGCATAAAAATCAGCCGGACCAACCCCGCCGATGACACCGTATGCATACCCCAGCTCCCGCAAACCTTTCAGGGCGGAAACCAATAGCACGGTGCCCAATCCGCTTCTGCGCACCTCTTCCGCCACTCCCATGGGGCCAAAAAAACCGCGAGCCGTTACATCGTAACAGGCAAAACCAAGAATCTTCTTCTCCCGTGTGGCAATATAACAGGAAATGGGCTGGCGGCCAAACGCGACTTTCGCCTCACTTACCCACTTGGGAGAAAAATTCCGACCAACCCAGTCAGCTACCAAATGACGTTCGTAAGCACCCGGACGGCGAATCAAAAAACCTTCCCGCTCCAGCCTCCTCAGGTCTTCTTCAATATCGGGCAAATCATACAGCCGCACCAGCATATCCATCATAACCCCGGCACCGTATCACAACTAAGTGCCGTGGCGAATAAAAAAAACTGGACAAACCCATCTTTCAACCTTAGACTTCGCCCCACCACAAACAACGAGCTGTAGCGCAGGCTGGTAGCGCGCTTCGTTCGGGACGAAGAGGTCGCAGGTTCGAATCCTGTCAGCTCGACCAATTTCCAAGCCGCCTCCGGGCGGCTTTTTGATTACTTATTTACTGATATAAAACAATTTTACTCATTAATAACTCTGCACTTCCCCTATTTTGCGCCAAGGCAAATAAACAGCATCATACTGATTGAATTTACCCTCCTCACAGGAACAAAATCAAACGGGCAAATCTTCTCAATTAAGCCTGGAGGATGTCGGGGGTATTTACCGATGCAGAGGAAAAATTATCTATGCCCAATTCTCACCCCTGTGCCAGGCAGCATCACAGCCGCTGCGGAAGTACTCTATAACATCCCCCCTAAACAAAGGAGAATGAACCTCCTCCACAAAAAAGCCCCGTTCATATTTCATGAACGGGGATGAGTCAAACGAAGTCGAAGCAGGGAGATAAAACCGGGTTACTTGCCGGATTCCGGTTTGAAACGAGCTGCTTCCGATTCGGCGGTGATTTTTGCAGGCTCGATATGCAGGAGCTTTTTCATGGCACGGCCCGGGTCGCTCTCCGTCATCGGAAAATATCTGACGTGGTCGCCTAGGCTGTAGGAATCCAGTCCATAAATGTTGTCAGCCGGAGTAAAATCTTCCGGTGTGTTCAGCAGTTTTTTTACCTCCTTTGAAGACGCAAGGACATAACTCAGATTACAACTGGAATACAATTCCGTTTTAGGAGCGCTTCCCTTGGGAAGCTTATTGGCGTGCCCGTTCCACTTGACCAGAGCTTCTACAGGAATATCTCCCCGCAGCGACTGAACGACGCGGGCATAGTGCGTCGTTCCCTGGTCAGTGGAGACTATTTTGTAAATGATAACAGACAGGACCACATCGCTTTTTTCTAAATTTCGGGCTGTACCCCTGAGAAAACTATCCTGTTCTACTTCGGCCTGCGTAGCAACATGGGAATAACGGTCTGGCTCTCCAAGGGCTACGGTTGAAAGTAATCCTGAAAACAGAACGCAAAGAAAAGAAACATACTTCATATGCATATATTAGATACTGATTTTTTGGTTTATATTCAATAAAAATAGGGCAAACACAAAAAATGTCCACCCTATGAATATATTATTTAATATCAGTTATTAATCATCCAGTGTCGATCTTTGGAGCAGCCACACGGGGCCGGAAATAAAACTGCCCACGCCAATGTTATTTCCCGAACACATTCCCACATGCAGACTATCGCCAAATACGATAATGTCTCCAGCCTGGGGAGTGTTGTACCCATTTTCTCCATCATCCGGATAATCAGGAGTCCCCAGCAGGATACGGAGATAAACCGCCATTTGAGCTGCGCTGATGATAACGTGCTTTTTACCCCCCAACGCCTGGGAATTACCCTTTGCTCCAATATTATTGGCTCCCGGAGCTCCATTAAGGTCAATACCATAACTACTAAGAGCAATGCTCAGACGCAAGGCGCAACTGTTAATGTAATTGGCATCTCCCGAAACGTGGCTATCGTTCAGCCATCCTCCAATATAGTTCCCCACACATCATCTGTAGTCATGGTGGGATAATCCACTACATTATAGCATCCCAGTAGACGTTGTGCATTGGCAATATTCCAAAGATTTTTTGGAGCATCGATTTCCCAAAATTCCAGTTCGGAATCTCCCATCTTGGGAACAAACTCCTCCGCATTGGGGTAAGGAGCAATTTCTTCCGGGACGGCAAGGTTCTCATGATGCAGTTTCGCATAGTGGAAGCCCTTTTTAAGTTCCTTGCTTCCAGAAACGGATGTGGACGAATGTGAGCCAGTCAATTCCGCTACCTTTTCACCATTGATTTCCAGATAGCCGTTGTCGTCAATCTGAATCGTGAAATTATAGGTTCCATCTTCCGGAACGCGGATATATCCTTCCCAGTCATGTCCCCGGTTTCTTCCGTCTTGTGCCATCCAATCTTGGGGGACTCTTTCTTCGTTACCTTGTAGCGGCGGTTGTTTTCCACATCCAACGGGTGGAACGGTTTTGTAGATATAGCCATAATATTATGTTTCGTATCGTTTACTACTGAATATTCAGTTCATGGAAACCTTGAAAGATTTCTCGCTCCTTATCAACACGTTTAACGTGTAACCCAACCCTCATTCGGAACGTGAAGGAAAAGGTTAAAACGGCACGACAATCAAGTGGAAAACAAAGGATTTGAAAAGGGCACAAGAAACACAATCATTGATTATCAATAGTTACATTTCAAATTTTCTTCATTCGGGACGAAGAGACCGCTGGTTCGAATCCTGTCCTTTCGATTATTTTCTAACAACCTCTTCCGGACGGTTATTTTATTTTCCGGTAAAATCACTTCCCCTGCAAAAGCCAGTCAGAAACCCACTAGCAGCTGATTCTTCTATCTGAAAAAAGCCCCTGCTGGGATACTTTATCAGTCATCCGTCAAATTCCCATTGCCCCGCGCATGTTTCTTTCTCTAAAATACAGGTAATGAGTGAATACTTCCTGAAACTTCCCGGCGATTCCCAGCCGAGAGCCTATTCCGAATACGAAGTCCGTGAATTTCTGGGACAGGGCGTGATCGACTCAAAAACGCTTACCTGGAAACAGGGCATGGAAGGATGGCAGCCCGTAGCCCAAGTTCTTCCTCCGATGTCACCTGTATGGGAGGAAACACAGGATCAGGAGGGCAAAGATCAGCCAGAAGAGCAGCAGTACCGCTTGCGTTATCCTCTAAACGGGCTAGCCAAATTATCCATTTTGGCATGTTTCGTATTGCTGCCCTTCATGCTCTGGAGCAGCTGGATTGTTTTTTCCAACAATGTCGTCAATTATGAAGAAATTCAGACACTCATCCAGCAGAATATGGTTCACATGCCATCTTTTGCAGTACCATTGGTCTTCTTCCTCAGCATCCTGTTCATTCCATCCCTGCTTATCCAGCTGATCTGGCTGTACCGGGCATCTGCCAATATTCAGGAATTTCAAGTTCAGGGAATTCGGTTCACTCCATTCCTTAGCGTTCTTCTAAGCTGTATGCCGGTAGTCGGCATGGTGCTCAATGCCCTAGTTCTTCAGGAAATATATAAGGCATCCAAAAACCCGGCAGAATGGATGTTGCAAACACCCTCCCGTTCCCTGCGCTTATATCTTCTGGTGACTACGGCTCTAACTCTGTGCACCCTTTTCCCTTTCGGGGCGGAACATTACGTGACGGCCTTTCTGCTCACCGGCGTACTGATGACGGCAGCCAGCATCCTGTGGCTGGTCTGTGTCCTGCAAATCACCAGAAAACAGGAGGAACTGGTCTCCAAAAAT
>ULRR01002777.1_pt1 | contig 15402 bp, 29 predicted proteins | sample 1955651 | NCBI WGS metagenome assembly ULRR01 (sample SAMEA4835688, study PRJEB28245) | human gut metagenome | biome: gut microbiome; material: fecal sample | place: Denmark | collected 2008
TAAGAACCGATCAATTATCTCTTCCATACTACGACTTTTTCGATGGAATTAATAGCCTTTTCAGTACAAGGAATGATCTCGATGGCATCAAGAATGCCAATCTCATCAACTTTCATGGTAAACTTACATCCACCCGGATTGGTAGTTCCTTCTGCGGCCAGCTGTGAAAGGCTTGCAGCGCCTTCCCAATACCACAATCTGCGGCAATTTGTCAGTACAACTTCGCGACATTCTTTCTCTTTCAGCGTCCCGAAAAATACGCCACTACGGTCACCTCTTACGATGACTTTCTTTCCAATGAAATCCATAATTTATTGTTTTTAGGTTTACTTTGATGTTTCAAAGTTACAACAAGTTTTTATAATATCCAAATTTTTGTCTATAAATCTACACAAAGTCCTTTTTTAGCGATTATAGGCGTCATTCCCAGTTGTCGGCGCGTCTTGGTAATGAAAGTCTCAACGTCGCTGTTTCCGCCGGACAAGTGGACATAGATCAAGTTATACAAATGCGGGTTCAATAGGCTTTTGGCCGTATCTATGGCCGTATCGAGCGACAAGTGGGACTGGACTACCCGATTACGCAAAGACGGGTCCAAAATGCCCGTTTCTACGTTGTGGTTGAGGATGTCATCGTCGTAGTTGGCCTCGATGACCAAATGATTGACGTCAGATATGTCATAGTTGAAGGTCATTGTATCCGTTATGAACACCATCTTACCCATTTCGTCATGGCTGATAATGTAGGCGAAGCACGGGCAGTCGTGGTCTACGGAAAGCGGCATTATGCGGAATCCTCCGACCTTATATCCCTTCCCCGGCTCGACGACTTTTGACGGATGGATATTCTCGCATCCGAGAATGGGTATTCCGGCGTTCTTGAACTCGGAGACGTATTTGGCATGGTCAAGGTGCTCATGGGAGCATACACATCCGACGATGTTGGATAGGTCGAAGTTTAGAGCCTTTTTTACCTCTATGAACTTCACCCCTGCCTCGACGATCAACGTCTCATGGCGCCCACATAAAAGGTAGCAGTTTCCGCTGCTACCTGTTCCGATTACTTTGAAGGTCATACTACATCATTTTTGTTAGACATTAAATCGGCTATTTGTTGCTTGAGATCTGCTATCTCGTCGTCTTTCTTATCCAACGCCCATTCGTATGCGGCAATGGTCTGCGGGGAAATATCTTTTGCTTTGCCTACATTTCGCCAATATCGGCGAATCCAATTCCACATCGCATAGTAGAATTTATCCCGCATATCCCGTCGTAGTAAATCGGCTTGTGCATCGTATTTAATTTTGTGGAGGCATGGGGCCGCCTTTATGTATCGGAACGTTCCCGCATCAGTTATATACACCAAGCCTGCGAACTCCGGGCATTCGTCCTCTGAAATAACACCTTCCGGACATACATACCAAAAATAGTTTGGTTTTGGCATCAGCTCATTACCATTCTTAATATCGAATTGCTCAGACCGATAATATTGGCTAATAGTCATCTGCTCTCCAGACAATATCCGCATTTTATCGGCCTTATGCGCTGCCTCATTCAGAAAATCCGCATGGCTTATCTTAATCTCGCATTCATACACATATCCCGCTTTGGAGACGGCCAAAGCACGAGCTTCGCATCGGGGTTCTTCATGCGCTCGACGGTCGTGTGCACCTTCATGGGTCCGAGGTCGAGCGTGCGGATGTCCTCGGTGAAGTGACGGGTGTGCGGATGGTTGGCAGCGTGCGACAGGATCGCGTTGGCATCGTGGTTCACGCAGGCGATCACCCGGGCGCACTTCTGCCCGTATATACGTGCCCGCTCGACCCCCGTCGAGGTGCCTCCGGCTCCGCAAAACAGGTCGATGTAGAGGAGTTTAAGTGCCATATTTCAAAATTGTACTTTCGGGTTTTGTTTGTCGGCCATTACCTTGTTGACACGCTCGATTTCGGCGTCGATCTCCTTTTCCAATCTTTTGCTTTCGGTCAACGCTCGGCCCGATCGAGTACGGAAATACTCCTTCTGTGCCGCACGCATGCGGGACACTTTGTCGAAAAAATCACGAGGCGTCATAGCTCAATTCCAAAATACTCCTCCAGTTTTTCTTTGCAGTTCATGCGCCCGAACATGCCGTCACGGGCCAATGCAAACTCTTGGTAACTATCAAAAAACACATCGTTCATGAAAAGTTCATAAACGTCTAAATATTTTTCTTTACTTTTCAATTCTTTCTCTCTTTCCTTATTCCACCATATCTGTCCAGCCCTAATCCATTGACGAACGAGTTTAGGATATTTTTTGAACTCTGAAAGTCCATTGTCGGATGAAAGTGGGCATCCTATACATCCAAGTCGTCTGTTTACGCAGAACTCTCCGTTCTCATCGTAGTATAGCTGGTGACACTTGATGCCGTAGTGAGTAATAAAATTCTTGACATCTTCATCCGTCCATTCCAGGATAGGTAAATACACATTAACGTGGTTCTTCTTCGACCCATATATGCGGCATATAACTGGCTCTTTGTATAACTCAGCCCGCTTGGTACTCTCAGATCGTCTTATGCCTTGAATAGAGTTGTCAAGTATCTTGTACTCCTTCAACTCGTCGCAGCAAAATCGAGCACGACGGGTAGGAAAGCCTCTATTCTGTATTAGTTCAAAAAACGTCTTCTTCGGCTTCACTATTTCCACGCCGTTTTCTTTGCAGTGGGCAACGGTTCCGGGAGGATCAATAGTCGTGTTCTTGTAAATGGCCCGATAGTTGATCCCGGCCATCTTTGCCAGCGCAAGTATAACATCACTGTCCTTACCTCCCGAATAGCTCAACTCGACCTCAGTATCTCCGAGGTGCTGGAGTAGCCGGATGCTCTGTTTGATTTTTTTATCGAGATAGCTCATGTCTACATATTTTCTTCCTTATTCCCGATAAACTCATCATTCTCGTCCAAAAATCCGAGTTTGCGTTCCTCTTCGAGCAGATCGTCGTTGTGGTAGTAATGGAGCAGCTGAATGTACTCCTTCATCAGCTTGCCGTTCATGCACATGGTCATGTAGTAGAAAAATCCTTTCCCGGTAAGGTGAAGTTCAGCTTCAGTGTCGTGTGTCCCGTCCATCTTCGTCGTGATGGTGTACTCAATGAAAAAGTATCCGGTGTCACGTCCGGCATCCGTAAGCTCCATGACGTGCTCCACGTTGCTTCGGACATACTTCTTCATATAAAGGTATATCTTGAACTTCTTGAGGCTCAGATATGGGATTTTGGCGTCCCGCATGAGGTTCACGAAGCACATGAAGTGAAGGTAGAACGTCTCGGCATTGCTGATGGTCTTGGCGAAGCGGATGTATTCCTTGATAAGAGGATCACGGTCGGGCTTGCGATCGAACTTTCTTCCGGTGTTGTCGTCGAACTTCGTGAAACGCGGACGCACGGGATGCTCATCCTCTATTACCGGATTTCCGGCCCGGACAATGCGCGGGCGCTTTGGTTTGATAGTGTTTTCCATAAGAATAGGTTTATAAGTTGTTATAAGTTCAATAATTGTACTCAATATCTGTTGCCAGCGGCGTGTCGAAGTGCGAAAAATCGTGGTCCGAGGGGGTCGATGATATTCACAACATGGTTTTGAGCCATTTTCTCTGTTTTTGCACCCGTCATGTGCACACACGTTACTTGCCTTAATTTAGTGTTCTTTTTTGGGAACACGGCATAAAAATCAACGAACATACACAATAGAATCTCCGACATATTCATACGCATTCGACAATCTGAGATACACGCTCCCGTTTTTCGGGAACATGAATCCATATAATCCGAACTTTGCCGCCACAACATTTTCCTCGATACTGAAATCTTTCGCTTTTAAGGCTGTTTTGGCGTATCTTTCGTGTTTTACGACCAATTTGCCGTCCACGAGGTTTCGGACTAAATTTCGGGCCTTATTCAGCCCCGTACCGACGATATTCATGATACGGCGGTTGCTCAACCCTTCGTAAGCCTCTCCGGAGCATCGCATACTTTTGATTTTACGCAAAGCGTTGCGCATAGGCTTGTAGCCATATACGCCTCTTGCCTTTTTTGTCGTATCGACGCAGGATGTCTGCTTGCTGATGTGGTAGAGCAACGCCGCCTTACGGATAGCGTCGGCAATATCTTTGAGCTTGTATTGACATTCGGCCCGGCGTGTCCGGGAGAACGTCAGAAGCTCGCTTTCAATTCGGATGTTGAACTCCTTTTCGCCACGCACCGGGAGTGCGACAAGGGAATCCCCGTCACGGCGCAGATAGCCGTATTTAAGGCCATTTCGGATGATTCGGCACATACGTGTCGAGCCGATGCCGAAAATGTCCTTACATCGGCGCGTAGTGGCTTTTTTGATGGTTGAGGATATGAACGTTCGCTTGACACATACCGCAAAAGCCAGCGACTCCAGCCGCTCTTTCGAGTGTACGGCCTCGCTTGCTAAACTCGACGATATGCAAAGCAACTGATTCATACCTCATAAAAATAGAAGCCCCTTATCACTTCTTTATGCAACGCGAAAGCAATAAGGGACGTAAAATATATCGTTTTATTTTAATTCAAAATTATCATCGCGTTGCTATTCACAAAGGTAAGTCATAGTTTTGAAAAAATCAAGCGCAAGGCATATTTTTTTACGCATTGCACTCAACACTCACATTTTCAGTATCGTCAGAGATACGAATAAACCTCTCGCACCGGGCACAACGATCTACCAGCGTCATCTGCCCGCTCAACGGGCACTCCACAACCGACACATGGGTCATTTTCCGCATGGGTCTCATCATCAGCACGTCGGAATCATCGTCAAGCCGTATGTCGCGGCTATTTACCGACGTTATTGCTACCTTTCTTGTTCTCATAAAGCATCTTGATTATCTTTTCACGCTCTTCATCCGTGACCTTCCTCACGCTGGAATTGGCACGCTCGGCCTCATGTATGGATTCCTCCGAACATGCCCGGCTGCGCTCCTCGAAATACTCGGCAAACCATTGGTATATGATCTGCCCGTCAATACGCCCGTACAACTGCCCGTACTCGCCTTTCTTGGCCCTCGACATAACCAGCCTTACATCTGCAAGGTTGAGGAAATAGAAGTCGTCCATAATCATCGCGCAGGTCTCCATGATCTGCGGAGCATTCATCTTCGCCGAGATATTCAGAAACGACTGCAAGTCATTTATCCACAAGGCAAGGCAGGCCATGACCTTTTGTTCTCCATGCGCCTTTTTCAGCGCCGAAAGGGCTGAAAGGCCCGAATTTGCACACGCAACAGCCGTGGTCAACTTACCGCATGCCGCCCTCGCCTCCGTAGGGCGTATAAGTGCCATTGGCGACGTGTTCAAGGAAGGCAACCTCGTCAGCTGACAATCCCCCCGATACTCTGTAATTTCCGCTTTGTCTTTCAAATCGCTCATAAACTTTATTGTTTTTCATTGATATTGCCATGTTAAACGTAGCCTTCCAATCTATATCCTTTGTCCGGCTCTTCTTCTTATGCTCCCACCCGGCAGGCGTGGCCCAAAACTCCTTGCAGGCCTTCTCCAAAGTCAAAAGTATGTCCACCCCCGGATTGAACCTCCGGCGCTCCGAAAGCCAGTCAGCGTCTTTCGTGAGCTGTATGTATGCCCTCCGAAGGTCATTCATGTACACATCGTAGTCGTCACGCCATGTCAAAACCTTCGCATCCTCAACATCTGAAACCACAACACCCGAAACATCTGCATCATTAGTGGAACTTTCGGACAATTTTGTTCTGTCTTTCCTGTTCGTTTTACCTAAAGTATTACTTGAAGTACGTGTGTTAGTCCGTGTGTTACCTCGTGTGTTAGTGCCATTTTTTGGCATAGCGTAATTATCATAATCACAGATAGTTACAAGGATGCCTCCGTGTGTTACCTCGTGTGTTACCACGTGTGTTAGTGCAATAAAATCTTGTAATTCTTTCAATGTTGTGCGTACTGTCTGAATTGACATGCCGGTTTGGGCTGAAATTTGCCGCAAAGAGGTCAACAGTTGCCCCCTCGAAACATGTATTCCGTTGATCTCACAGTCCTCCATCTCGGCATTCATGACGGCCCACGTGAGAAAAGTCCGCCTGCGAAAGTCTTTCGCTGACGAACCTCGATACCACTCCGAGGGAACCTTCATGGCCCCGACGTCAATATCCACCAACCTCATATATGTGTGTAAGTATTTATCGAGTCATTTATGATGGCTGCTGCCGTCATAAAACTTGGCGTATGACGGCGCAACACCCGCCTTAAAGAACCACAAAGGCCAATCCATAGTCTCCGTTATGGCGCGCGTATGCCTACGCACAATGTCGTCGATGGATTTTTTATCGTGGGCATATACCACGACGTATTTACCCCTTAAGGGCTTGCCGCTTTGTGCCGATAGTGTTATCGAACTTGCCGCACAACCGCAAAATACCGCGGCGGCCTTGCCTATGCCTTCAAAAACACGAGAATGCCCCTCAAACACAATAAACTGTATCGAGCCAGCCTGCGACTTGACCTTTGCTATGTGCTCACGTGACTTCTTAAGGCCCAATCTGCCCGCTAACTTGCGCACACACTCATTCGTTCGGTTGATATGCAAGGCAATATCGTCATTCGACATGTTGGCGTAATTCTGCCTCACAAATTCAATATCTGCTTGATTGTATTTCTTACTCATAAGCAAATGAATATTCTCGGCCATATATGGCCGGATATATTGCAGAAGCGGAGAGAATCGAACTCCCATCCGCGGTTTTGGAGACCGCTATTCTACCCTTGAACTACGCTCCCATGTTGTTGAACTGCCGGGAGTCGAACCCGGAATTTCAGAACCAAAATCTGACGTGTTACCATTACACCACGGTTCAATGTGCGGGCCTCCCGGAATCGAACCTGGGACCAGCAGGGGAAGGCAAGTGAAAACCCCTACCGGCTTTCCAACAAAAGACCCAAATGCCCGTCTTTCCGGGCCGTCATTGGTTTTCGTGTCACCTGTCCGATGAAGTCAAGCGTCTTTTCCGCTTTGCCACCGCATATCCAAATGCGTAAATCCCATACGTCATCGTCGTCCTACTTACCAAACACACAATCCAAAAGGGGTTGCGGAGGGTGAGGGATTTGAACCCCCGGAACGTTGGAAACGTTCAACGGTTTTCAAGACCGCCGCAATAAGCCTCTCTGCCAACCCTCCAAACCGTCGCGGGCCTCACGGATGGCGACGGAAATGTGCGAAAAAATAAAACTGTTTTTACAAACGTGAATATCACGTTGTGGGCCCGACAGGACTTGAACCTGCAATCTTCGGCTTATGAGGCCGCCGCTTCAACCATTAAGCTACGGGCCCGTTAAATATAGGCACTTTATTTCATGAATCCAAACAAATGTCGGATAATATTCGACCACATACCTTCTTTTGCCGACGTCTGCGCCATGTAGTACTCTTTGAACTTGACCTTTTCCCCACCTTGTGCCTCAGAGTATTTCCATTCATCGACAATAGGATGCCCCTTGCGCTTCAATCGGCTGACAATGCGCCGAAGCTCCGTCGTGTGGAACATTCTCCATGCCTTATGTACCGTAAGTCTGCCTCCTTTCAGCAGGTAGACGAGGATTTCGCGTTGCGGATTTCGTGCCATATCTTTGTTGTTTAGTTTGGTAGTGTGGCCGGCCTCGAACCGGCAACCTCCGCCCTGACAGCCATTGCGCGCGTCAATACTTCGCCGTCCTACAGCGCTCTACCGTTGAGCTACACACTACGCCGGATTATTTTCGATTATTCAGAATCTCCTTGAATTTTGCGGCTACTTCCTCGGCCTCCTTACTCTCTGACAATCGGAAATAATTACCTGATTTGTGCCTAAAACAATCAAACCAAGTGTTAAACTCCCTATCTTCATATACTGTGCCACATTCTGACACATACAAGTATGGCTCCCCGTGCTCCGCTCTCCACCGTTTCTTCCTTACCTCCTTCTTCACTGGGTCGTACTCGTATCCGTTTTCGGACATTATTCGGGTGAATATTTCGGTCTCTTCGGTCGTGGCGGGATGTAAGTTTTCTATTATATCACCTACTCTAATCATTGGAGTTAAACTAAAACCGGCACCACTCCCGACATTGATTATTATCGGAAATTCTCTCCCGTATAACTTTATTACATGACTTGCAACTGTTTCGGTAGGAGATACAATATCAATTCCCAAGTATGATACCAAGTCACCTTCCTTAGGCACATACCTTTCCTGCTTCTTCCTGTACACTAACTTCCCGTCATTGCTCTTCTCCTTATCAAGTTCGTAGCCGTCGGGAATTGTAAATTCAAGCGTGTCGTTCATAATTACCCTCATTCTTAATCTTTATGTTTTCAACGGGAATACCGCGCTTCTCTGCGGCCTCCTTGATGAGTTCATCCAGCGTAAGCTCCACCGTCTCATCCTCCGGCTCCGGGTCGGCGACGAGACGCCAGCCGTATTCATATAGCTCGTCGCAGGTATAATTTTGGGTAGCGTTACCATCTTCGTCTTTGCACACGACAAGCTCTCCGGATCGGAAAATAACCACACGTACATGATCTGCATTCTTCCCCTTATCCCCCCCCTGCCAGTCCTTGTAGGCCTCGATCTCGGCGGCGGGATTGGGATACAATTCTAATTCAGATACTGACATGCTTGGCATAACCCAACTATACTTATATCCAAACTTGTTTGTGCAATTAATACCCGTTTTCTCGTTTTGGCACAAGTATACTAATCCGTCTTCTACACGTATTTTTCCATCGCACTGTACACCTTCAATCTTTGCCCGGAATCGTCGTCCATTGCATTTCCGTAAGTTTTCCATAGTATTTGTTTTGTTAATCCATTTCTTTCTACATTTCAGCCAACTGAATATCATAATTGTCTGTGTAATCTATTTATGCTCACCTCTTTTTCTTCCTCATTCTCACAAATAGTACATTTTGACCAAAATTGTGCTGTTATTCTGTCTTTAGAGTGGCCGAATCGAACCATCATTTCCGCAGCTTCTATATACGGGTTTTCATCCCCGAAATCAAACCTGTAACGCTTATTACAGTTGCCGCATTGCACGTAGCAATACATGGTCAAATGCCGTTAAATGGTAATTTAACCGGGAATCCGCATTCGGGACAGTCTGCCTTGTAATACCGTGAAACACTCTCGTCATATTCACAACAGTCATAGTCGAATACCGCATATTCGCTTCTCGGACCCTTCGCCTTAAATACACATCCGCAGAATCTACACGTGAAAATAAGGTCTCTGTCGTGACATGTCCCAGGGCTTAACACTTCAACATCCATATCAATATCTTTTTTTCAAATCATAGTCTTAAAAAAAACCATCCCCGCACCTACAACTCACCCGAAAATCCACGCCCCAGGGCTTCGGTGCAGGGATGGCCCCCACTCATGCACACCTCACGGCTGACATGAACAGGTCTCTAACCTCTAAACACAAAATGAACCTTAAAGCAGACCTTTAAGAAGGGCGCCCGCTCACCTCCCCATGTATTATCTCAAATGTCTACTTCTTCCACTTGCGGATAGGCTTTACGATGCCGTCACAGTAGCGATTCTCAAAGTCAACATCCCGGTTCTTCATCATTCCCCACCACAGCCGACGATCACAGCCACGCTTCTGCATGACCTCCATGTTCTTAGTTACATTGTCGTAGTAAATGTAAGCATTACCTCTTCTGATCTGTCTTGTCAAACTCTGCATAACTTGTTGTATTTTAATGGTTTATTACGTGTTACTTAAACCTTCGCTTTAATCCCTCTCACCATCCTCGTCCAGCACCACGAACTTTACCCCCGAGATACTCACCGTCCGGATTTTACCCGTCCGCTCCCAGAAGTAAACTCCCGTCGTGCTAACTCCCTTCATCCTCGCATAGTCGCTTACCTTCATCAAAAGACGATTCATATCATCTACAACTGTCTGTAAATCACTATCCTTAACTCCGCTCATCTGAACTCTAACTTTAAGTAATATCAAATACTTGAAACACCTTCCATCAACATCCGGTCAAAACCCCGCAAAACAGCATTGTTCCCTATCTCGTTGTAGTAAACCTTCCGGTAATGACCCACACACGAATGGTGCATATCTCCCAATATCCTGCCAATATCCTCCTGTATCATACCCATCTCCTCATTCATGTATCGGCTCAATACAACCCTCCGGTATACCAAATCCCGCTTCCGACTACCACTGCGTATAGCCTCAACACTCACTCCCAACAACCCACACAGCCGAGAAAACGTCGGCTCATCTATATGACCCTTGTTCAACATCCGGTACGCCAATTAGATTCATTCCAACACCGCAAATGTAAATCTTTATTTTGAACTTTCAAAGTAAAAACCAATATTTTTATCCCAAAATCATGAAAATTCATTTTAAGGCCTATTTTATAGCTTAAAATGTTGAAGTGGATAAACTATACCAACCAACACCCAAAACGCCGTCAAATCAAAGAAGAACCACTAAAAACGGGTATACTCGGAATGATTGCACCCAAAGAACACTCACAATACCCCAAAAATCAATTTTCCACCGCCGCGAATCCCCCAAAACAAGTTTATCCCCCAAAAATGATTTTAAGGCCCAAAATTTCGATTATAATGCTGTGGATGATAAATCATACCACCAAGAGGGTTTCATGCGGCCAAATCGAATAAAACGGGGCAAAAAGAGGGAATAAGCGAAGAGAGGCTGGATCAGAAAAAAAAAAAATGAAAAAATAAAAATTAAAAAAAAATTGGGGGGAGGCTGGCTTTGCCCGGCGAGGCGGCTACCCGGGGGGGGGTGGTCTGTTTCGGGGCGTTCCCGGCCATGGATGCCGTATTTCCGGGCTTCTGGTCACATATCTTATGCGGGGCGGGATTAATATCCAAACCCGATCCGTGAATCGTACAAAAGTCCGCACACAATCGTAACGGACGTATCGAAGGCGTTCAGGGCGCGGTCGATGTCGCATAAGATAGGGCGGATAGGTTTTGCCTTTTTTTGGGGGGGCAAAAGCAGCCCCGCGCCCCTCAAAAATTCGCGCCGTATTCCTTTGCCTGGCGTCGCATTCCATGATCAAGCGGGGGCGTGCCGTTCCGGTTATTCGGGACTGTTTGGGGGGGGCCTCTTCTTGGAAATGTGCCGTCTGTGTGTCGGTATTGTGGCATTTTTACATTTTCGGACATTTAGAATATTTTTGTTCTATTTTTCCTTATTATCTATATTAAGAGAAAAAACCCCCCCCCAAAGCCCCCCCCTAAAAAAGAGAGAAAAAAGTGCATTTTTTTGCAAATATATTTGCATATTCCAAATAAAGATTGTATCTTTGTCTCAGAAACAAAGGGGAAAATAAGGTTAGCAACCAAACGCGAACCTTTGCGATGGTTTGCCGAACTTTGCTAACCAAAACCCCGTCCCGCTTTTGGCGGCGTGCGGATCGTGCCCGCGGCGGGGTGCAAATGGATAATAACTAAACCCTATTGAATTATGAGCGACAAAATTTATGCCGTTCCCGTGAACTGCGGCAACGGTGACACCGTTACGATTTACGAAAGTGTAAACGAGTCCGATGCCCGGGCGCGTTATGAATCTGAGGTAGCAAAGCAGGGGACATCGGTAGATATTGCCGGATGGACTGAGCACGATCAAGCCTGGAGACGCGTGTATTTTGTCGAGCTGGTCAAAATCACGACAGACGAAGACGGGGATATTGTCGACATTCACACGCTCGAAATGTCGAGTTATTTTTGGCTGGACTAAATAAACAGATACTAATGACCCGCAAAGAATTTATAAACCTGCTTATTTCGCGCCCTTTTGAGCCGGTTGCGGTTGTTTCGTGTGCGGATTGGAGGGAGGCCGGCAAGTGGAAATACAGCCGTTAAACCGCCTTATTTTGGGGTATTTTGACCATGTGGTCGCCGAATATAGAACGCCCGGCGACGTATTCTCCGATCGGCGGCGGGTATTCTTGAATGAATACGACACGCCGGCGGGGATGGAGTATGAGCGGCCACAATCAGGGAGCACCGGAATTACAAAAATGAACTATTCAAAAAGGGCTTAATCAAATAGAAACCAGGAAATAACGAATAAAGCCATGAAACAATTTGTCATATATCTCCGAGTGTCAACGACCAAGCAGGGCGATAGCGGTTTAGGATTGGAGGCCCAGCGGGACACGTGTACACGGGCTGTGGAGAGCAAAGGCGGTGAAGTTGTCGCCGAGTTATCCGATGTGGAAAGCGGAACAAGCCGAACCCGTCCGGGATTGTGGCGGGCAATAGATTTTTGTAAGTCTAACGGCTGTACGCTTGTTATCGCTAAACTCGATCGACTTGCCAGAGATGTCGAATTTACGTTCAAAATCCTCAATACGGGGATCGACATTTACTTCTGCGATATGCCCGTAGTAAATACCATGATTTTGGGCGTTTTTGCGAGCGTTGCGCAATACGAGCGAGAATTGATAAGCAGCCGAACAAAAGCCGCTCTTGCGGCTAAAAAGGAGCGCGGCGAGCGGTGGAACACCGTGGCGAATATGGATGCCGTTTCAAAGGCGGCGCGGGCGGCTGGCTATGCCCGCCGGGAGCGTGCGTTGAACAACCCGGCCAACGTGTTCTTTTGGCGGTTCATTCAGAACTGGGGGGCCCGTAACGGCAAGATCACAGCGAACACGGATTTTACACCTATTGCCGACGAGCTGCGGACGCTTGGTCAGACCACGGCCACGGGGCTGGAGTACACGTCCAAGCGGGCGCGGGCTATGTATGTAAAACTGAAAAGAATACACCAATAGATCGAATAAACCACTATCTTTGTTCTAAACCATCAAAAACTTACCGTCATGTTTATCGTCTTTTTTCTGTTTTTTCTCGTATGGGCATGCCGTGAGGCCACGAAATAATTGCAAAAAATATTTGCACTTTACGAATTTAGTTCTAACTTTGCAAGTACAAACAAACTGTAATCATGGGAGCATTCATATTCTTACTTTTCATCGCCGCAGGCTTTGGCGTGGCCCGGAAGTTTCCGTCGCTGTGTATGAAAATAAACGACGTATTCGAGCGACATATAAACGACTAACAAACAATCACATATATGCACAAGGAATTGGTTGCCGAGATTGTCCAGCGCCGCAAGGAACTGGGCTGGAGCACGCAGCAGATGGCCGACAAGCTGGGCGTTTCCGGATACGGATACCGACGGCTGGAGGCCGGGGAGAATGTCTGTGTCGGTACGTTTTTCAAGGCCCTTGAGGTGTTGGGTTTTGGCATTGACCTCGTAGTGGATTAGGCCGTTATGAATTACTTTGCGGACATAGATTTGATGAAGATGAACGGCGCGGAGATCATCGACCACGAGACGATTGGCGGCGGCATTGTGAGGGGTGTTTTTATTCCTTTGGAAGAAAATGGCCTGCGATATTACCCCAATAGAAATGTTTTGCATTACTACATGGATATTTCGGAATGCAGGCCGAATCCGGACGGATTTACGCACAATATCAAGCCATATATCCGCAAGGCTGATCGGGAGGCATTCATCGAGCGATATGGCCGTTATTATATCGGGAAGATGAAGCTCAAAATGTCCGAGAATAAGAAGATGTTTCAGCCGGATGTGGATGAGATTTTGGGCTTGCGACAAGTAGACACGAGTGACCCGAAGTATTCGGTATATCGCAAACTAACGTCTGCGCAAGTTGCACAGAAAAAGCAGGAGCGGGCCGAGCGTAAGGCACGCCGGGAGGCGCGACGTGCCGAGCGGGAGCGCAGAAGACAAGAAAAACTCAAACAACAGGAAAAATGGACCGGAAAAAGAATAACAAAGGAATTTACAACGCGTTTCTGTATGGCGCGATTGGATGTTTGATTCTGTCTATCATGTGCATGATAGGATGCTCTTGGCATATTGCTATTGCGTATTTATCCACTACTGCCATTTGCATAGTGGCTTATTACTCGGTGAAACGTATCTCCAGTGAAAATGAGGAGATGTCCGATATGCTGACGTGGCGAGACCCAAATTTGGAATTACCCGATCCGGATAAATATGATTGGGTATTGATTAAAGTGCAATATTCGGATGGATTCATAGGCATTCCGCAAATAGGCGAATTTAGGAGCGATGGATATTGGCATAGCGAAAGTTATGATGATATAGTCAAATTCGGTGAATCATTTGAAATAATGTGCGGTTGCAAGGTCATTGGCTGGCGGCCTATTGAATAACTTTAACAGAGACAAAATATGGACGCAAACCTGCAAGGACTTTTGGAGTACGGCAAACGGCGCAAACTGACCAATTTTATCCAATCTGATAACGGATATAGCCTAACTGACGCCGAGGCCCGTAAATACATTAAATGGGCGCTTTTGAACGGATATAAGTATTTGAGCGAAGTGCCCGACTACGAAGAAGTGAAAGACAAAATTTAACCATGAAAAGTAAAGCTGTAATTACAACACTATTGTCAATAGTGTTTATTGCAATAATAGAAGCGTTCATATATTTAGTTTTCGCTTTTTGTTGTTGGGACTTAAATTGGCCGCCACATTCCGATGGGTTTGTAAGATTTACTTATGCTATATCTGCATTCGTTGGTTTATTTTGTGGCGTAGGTGTTTCAATAAGCATAATAGATGACTGAACTATGATACGCATTTCATTCAAGACGGCAAAACTCGCCTGCGAAAAAGGATATAAGGCAGGATGTGATAAATGCTATACGGCACAAGGGAAATATCTTTGGCCTCCGTATTATGGTAATTCGTTCAAGAATGGCGATGATAACGGCGACTGTATGTATGAAGCCCCTTATCAAGCCGAATTGCAGGAGTGGCTTCGGGATGAGCATAAAATCCATATTGTCGTCATTCAGACCAATCTGCCTATGACAGAGCCGCAAACGGATCAATGGGAGTGGGGGTTTGATGTTGTGCGCGTAGACGATCCTAATAAAAGTTTATGCTTGAAAATGGGATATGAAACATACGAATCCGCCCTCGAAGTTGGGCTATACGAAGCGTTGAATATCATAAAGTAACAATATGAAAGTAAAAATCAAAAAGTTATGTGATTCTGCGGTGATTCCGCAGTATGCGCACCCGACGGATGCAGACATGGACTTGGTTGCCGTCAGCAAGTCGTTTGACGATAACGGTAATACGGTTTACGGCACTGGCATTTCCGTTGAGATTCCCGAAGGATATGTAGGGCTTATCTTTCCGCGTAGCAGTATCTCGAAAAAGGACTTGCTTCTGACCAACTCGGTAGGAGTTATCGACAGCGGATACCGGGGCGAGTTGTCCGATAGCGACCGAGGCCACGGAGGATATGGAAGTACGGG
>ULRR01008432.1_pt1 | contig 15383 bp, 18 predicted proteins | sample 1955651 | NCBI WGS metagenome assembly ULRR01 (sample SAMEA4835688, study PRJEB28245) | human gut metagenome | biome: gut microbiome; material: fecal sample | place: Denmark | collected 2008
AGAGGGTCTATAAAAACTACTACTATATAATACGAGGAGAATAAAAAATGTTTGAAAGAAAGAACGAAAATAAAGTAAAAAAACAATTTGAAAATGTAGGGGGATAGCCTTATGTTTTGTAATCGGATATCCGGTTATTAAATGCCTGAAATATTTAAGTTTAGCAGCATGCCAGATTATAAAAGGGGTAGAATGGAAAGGAACGGATCATTTTATTGGAGCAGCTGTTATAGTAGGAATCTGTATTTATTTCATTGGTGTTTCTTTTCAACATGGGTACGAATTGCAGAAAGAGGCTGATGAAATATTATAGATAAAGTAAAGGAAATATAAGATGCCAATTGTATTACGGTTAGATCGGGTGATGGCCGATAGAAAAATTTCCCTGCAAGAACTTGCAGAAGAAGTGGGAATATCGAATGTAAATTTGTCGAATATAAAAACTGGAAAGGTTAGGGCGATTCGGTTTTCTACATTGGAAGCGATTTGTAGAGTATTACAGTGTCAGCCGGGTGACATTTTGGAATATGAAGAAACGAAGGAAGTGTAAAGGAGGTGATGAAATGGAATGGATAAGAGAACCGATGGAAGTAAATATGCCGAAAAGTGTATCGTGGTGCCCATGTATGGGAGCAAAGTGTAGGGGCAATAATCCACCATTTTGCAGTATAAAAACATCAAACTGCAAAAGTGTACAAACAGAGTGTCTGAAACAGGCACTGCAGAAAGCGGAGGCCGTGATCATTGGCGCGGGTGCGGGATTATCCACTTCTGCAGGATTTACCTATTCCGGGGAACGTTTTGAAAAGTGGTTTGGCGATTTCCGACAGGTGTATGGATTTTCGGATATGTATTCCGGGGGCTTTTTCCCTTATAAAACATTGGAAGAATATTGGGCGTACTGGAGCCGATATATCTATATGCAACCTGGCCGGATGCAGTTTATGCCTGCATAAATAAGAAGGAAGCCTGTGCGCCGGAGGAAATCCGAAAGAAATCCATTTGCGTGGAAGCGGATATTGGAGCAGTTTTGGAAAAACTGTATGATAGGAAAAATAGTCAGGGAGACGTTGCGGTACCCGAAGAGATATGCTAAAATATTAGATAATATATTATATAAAAATAAGTAAAATCGCGTGAAACGGATAAAATATTATCTGACAAGATGGGGCATGATATGGAAGCACTGGTATGGGAAACAGCAGAAGAACTGGATAAAAAACTGGCAGAACGTATGCGCCGTATTCGCAGACGGCGGAAAGTTTCGCAACAGAAACTTTCGGATATGAGCGGAGTAAGTTACGGTTCTATTAAACGATTTGAGACAACAGGACAGATTTCGCTTTTGTCACTGACAAAACTTGCTATGGCGTTGGAACTTGCAGATGAACTGCGGGACCTTTTTACACAGGTACCATATCGAAATATTCAGGAGGTAATCAATGAGTCAAAGGGAAAGTCTTGAGGTTCGGATGGATGACCGGCTTGTGGGAACGCTTGCATTGACCGCGAATCATAAGGTGGCATTTTCTTATAGTGAAGAATGGCTGGAGCATGGATTTTCAGTCAGTCCATTTTCGCTTCCGCTAAAAAATGAAGTGTTTGTGCCAAAAAAAGATTATTTTGACGGATTGTTCGGAGTATTTGCAGATAGTTTACCGGATGCATGGGGACAGCTTTTATTGGAGCGTTTGCTGAAAGAACGTGGAAAAAAGGAAGCACAATATTCGGTATTGGATCGTCTTGCCATCGTGGGAAAATCTGGAATGGGAGCTTTGACCTATCATCCGCAGAAGGAGATTGGGATGGGACAACAGATGGATGATCTGGACGAACTATCTGTGCATTGCCAGAAAATATTAAGCACGCAATATTCGGAGAAATTAGATGAATTGTACCGGCTGGGAGGAACCAGTGGTGGTGCAAGACCTAAGATTATGACGGAAATAGATGGAGAAAACTGGATTATTAAATTTCCGGCACATGTGGACAAAAAAGATGTGGGAAAAATGGAATACGATTATTCTCTGTGTGCAAAAGCCTGTGGAATTGTAATGAGTGAAACACGGCTTTTTTCATCAGATATATGTCCGGGATATTTTGGAACAAAGAGATTTGATCGAAGAATAGAAAAGAATGAAATAAAAAGGGCACATATGTTAACTGCGGCTGCCTTATTGGAGTTAGATTTTAATCAACCAAGTCTGGACTATCATGAATTGATGAAGTTGACAAAAATTCTGACAAGGGATTGTACAGCGGATGTGGAAAATATGTATCGTCGTATGTGTTTTAATGTATTCGCACATAATCGTGATGATCATTCTAAAAACTTTACCTACATTTATAATGAAAAGGATGATATGTGGCGTTTAAGTCCTGCCTATGATCTCACGTACAGTAATACGTATTATGGTGAGCACACAACCACTGTAGATGGAAATGGCAAAAATCCGGGGAAAAAGGAATTAGTAGCAGTTGGTGTGCAGGCGGGTATGAAAAAGACATACTGTGAACGTGTTGCAGAGGAAATCCGTCTGTGTGTAAATGAAAAGCTGGAACACTACTTGAAATAATAATGTTCCAGCTATATAAGCCTAGCCCTGACATTCTAGTGTTGGAGCCGCATCAATAATTTCCTGAAGCGGGGTCCATGACAGGAGATCATCCGTATCGTCATTCGTGTCCTCATCATCGGTAAAATGCGCATTCGGATTGTTTGTTTTTCTTTTTTTGGCATCTTCCGGAGTGTTAGGCAGACGCTGATAAGCCGGTGATTTATGAAAATTTTTGGAAACCTCATTGTAAGCAGCCAGCAGATATTCTTTGTCCGGATCTTTGTCCGAGACCCCGGCAATCGCGGATGTAATCATATCATTTGCTTCCTGCTTGCTTTTTGCATGGGAGAGCTGCTGTTTTAAAGCCTCCGCCATTCGTTGGACGCGCAGGGCGTGGGCATACAGAATTGGATCGGTACGCCGCAGAAAATCCAGTTCTTTGGCAGAAAGCTTCTTCCCACTTTTTAATTTTCCCATAATGCGGGAGAGCATTTCCTGTTTTTTTTTCTTCCTGTGTATCAGAATCCTGTCTTTGCAGGGGAGAAGTCCAGGAAGAAAATGCGGCATTGGTTGTTTCTCTCACATAGAGCATGCGTCCCTGAGGAGAAGAAAGATCATAAGATGAGGAATCGGATGAGGGATTCTTCTGGGACATCAGTGATAAATAAATCTGCATGAAAAGTTCCTTTCTGTAATAGATCATCGTTTGTGTTGTCTATTATATCGGCAAAACATCCGTTACAATTAATAACGGATGTTTCTGGAGAAAGAGAATATCCCCTTCTTCCGTCACATTGAAAAAACTTATGTCTAAAACAATTTTCAGACAATTTGACAATATATTCCAATGTTTATAAAATTTTTAGAATTTTTGTTAGCACTCATACTTGACGAGTGCTAAAAACGGGTGTATAACAATATCGTAATCGAGAAAAATAGTAACTGGGATGCAAAAAACAGCACAGTTACATGATGATAGTTAAGAGGAGGGCTTGCTATGAACATACAGAAATTTACACAAAAGTCGGTAGAAGCGATCAATAACTGCGAAAAGCTTGCCTACGACTATGGAAATCAGGAGATTGAGCAGGAGCACCTGTTAGTTGCCCTGTTACAGCAGGAAGAGGGACTGATCCCGAAACTGATAGAGAAAATGGAAATTGACGTACAGCATTTCACCCAGAATGCGATCAGCAAACTGGATGCGCGCGTCAAAGTATCCGGCAGCAACAGCAATGTCTATGTCGGAAAAGATTTAAACAATGTGCTGATCCATGCAGAGGATGAGGCAAAGGCAATGGGAGATGAATATGTCTCTGTCGAGCATATTTTCCTTGCAATGCTCAAATATCCAAATCCAGCGATGAAAGCACTGATGAAAGAATATGGGCTGACAAGGGAACGGTTTTTGCAGGCACTGTCTACCGTCCGCGGCAATCAGCGTGTCACTTCCGATAATCCGGAAGCAACATATGATACACTGGAAAAGTACGGTTATGATATGGTGGAGCGTGCAAGACAGCAGAAACTTGATCCGGTGATCGGCCGTGACGAGGAGATCCGGAATGTGGTTCGGATTCTTTCCCGTAAGACCAAAAATAACCCGGTGCTGATCGGTGAACCCGGTGTAGGTAAGACTGCCGTTGTCGAGGGTCTGGCACAGCGTATCGTAAAAGGCGATGTACCGGAAGGCTTAAAAGACAAGAAGCTGTTTGCCCTGGATATGGGCGCACTGGTTGCCGGTGCAAAGTATCGTGGTGAATTTGAGGAACGTTTGAAAGCGGTTCTTGACGATGTCAAAAATTCGGATGGACAGATCATTCTGTTTATTGATGAACTGCACACAATCGTCGGTGCCGGAAAAACCGATGGTGCCATGGATGCCGGACAGCTGTTAAAACCAATGCTTGCCAGAGGCGAACTGCACTGTGTCGGTGCCACAACCTTAAATGAATATCGTGAGTATATCGAAAAAGATGCTGCCCTGGAGCGTCGTTTCCAGCCGGTTATGGTAGATGAGCCAACGGTGGAAGATACGATTTCCATCCTGCGTGGCTTAAAGGAGCGCTACGAAGTATTCCACGGCGTTAAGATTACGGACTCTGCACTTGTTACAGCAGCAGTTCTTTCCAACCGTTATATTACAGACCGGTTCCTGCCGGATAAAGCAATCGATCTGGTCGACGAGGCCTGTGCGATGATAAAGACCGAGCTGGATTCCATGCCGGCAGAACTTGATGAGATGAACCGGAAGATCATGCAGATGCAGATCGAGGAGACGGCATTAAAGAAAGAGACGGATCATCTGAGTCAGGAGCGTCTGGCAGATCTGCAGAAAGAACTTGCAGAATTGCGTGATGAGTTTAATACCAGAAAAGCGCAGTGGAGCACCGAAAAGGATGCAGTTGACAATGTCAGCAAGGTCAGAGAGCAGATTGAGAGCACAAAGAAGGAGATCGAGGCAGCACAGCGTGACGCAGATTATGAAAAAGCTGCGGAATTGCAGTACAGTAAACTGCCTGGATTACAGAAAGAACTGGAAATTGAGGAAGATAAACTCAAAGACCGTGATCTGTCTCTGGTACACGAAAATGTCACTGATGAAGAGATTGCAAAGATTATTTCCCGCTGGACGGGAATCCCGGTTGCGAAGTTAAGTGAAAGCGAGCGGAATAAGACACTGCACCTGGATGAGGAACTTCACAAACGTGTGGTAGGCCAGGACGATGGTGTTACCAAAGTGACCGAGGCGATTATCCGTTCCAAAGCCGGAATCAAAGATCCGACCAAACCAATTGGTTCGTTCCTGTTTTTGGGACCAACCGGTGTCGGCAAGACCGAACTTGCAAAAGCACTTGCTGCCAGCCTGTTTGACGATGAATCCAACATGGTGCGTCTTGATATGAGTGAATACATGGAGAAATACTCCGTGTCTCGTCTGATCGGAGCGCCTCCAGGATATGTCGGATACGATGAAGGCGGCCAGCTGACAGAAGCCGTGCGGAGAAAACCGTATTCTGTTGTCCTGTTTGATGAGGTGGAAAAGGCACATCCGGATGTCTTTAACGTACTGTTACAGGTACTTGATGACGGGCGGATCACAGATTCACAGGGACGTACCGTAGATTTCAAGAACACGATCATTATTATGACCAGTAACCTTGGATCGCAGTATCTGCTGGATGGCATTGATGCAGACGGCAACATTTCGCCGGAGGCAGAAAAAGAAGTCATGGAAGATCTGCAGGGACATTTCCGACCGGAATTTTTGAACCGTCTGGATGAGATTATTATGTTTAAGCCACTGTCAAAAGAAAATATTGGTGGCATCATACGTCTGCTGATGGATGATCTGAACAAACGTCTTTCTGATCGTGAGATCAAGGTGGCATTGTCACCGGAAGCGGAGCACTTTGTGGTTGAACATGGTTACGATCCGGTTTATGGTGCAAGACCATTGAAGCGGTTCCTGCAAAAGCATGTAGAGACCCTCTCTGCAAAACTGATTCTCGAAGATCAGGTACGGCAGGGAGATACGATCCTCATTGACGTGAAGGATGGTGCACTTACAGCATCTGTACAAAAATAAAAGCAATATTTATGTAAAAAAATCTCAATAATAACTTGTCAAGCGTCAGGAAATCATGTATCCTTATAAGGATGAAATGAATTTCCTGACGCTTTTTCTTTCAAAATGAGATAAGCGGGAAATGAAAGAATAATAGAAATTACATAGAAATATCGCAAAGAACAAAGCGTAAAGAAGTTTGTGGAAAAATTTCTGCAAAGAATAAAAATGCAGGATACACACAAAAATTATTCAAAAAGATCTTGAATGATATTCATATGGGGATTGGATACGAATGGATTTATTTGAGTATATGAGACAACAGAATATGAAGGATGAGTCACCGCTTGCCTCACGGCTGCGTCCGACCACACTTGATGAGGTTGTCGGGCAGCAGCACATCGTCGGGAAAGACAAACTGCTGTACCGTGCGATCAAAGCGGATAAACTCAGCTCCATCATCTTTTACGGACCGCCCGGTACGGGAAAGACGACGCTGGCGAAAGTGATTGCCAATACCACAAGTGCAGAGTTCATGCAGATCAATGCGACTTCGGCGGGCAAGAAAGACATGGAGGAAGTGGTTGCCGCGGCAAAAAACAATCAGGGCATGTATGGAAAGAAAACGATCCTGTTTATCGATGAGATCCATCGTTTCAACAAGGGACAGCAGGACTATCTGCTTCCGTTTGTCGAGGACGGCACGATCATTCTGATCGGAGCCACAACGGAAAATCCGTATTTCGAAGTGAATCCTGCGCTTTTGTCGCGCTCCGTCATTTTTGAGTTAAAGAAACTTTCCACGGAGGATATCCGTACATTGCTGCTTCGGGCGGTCAATGATACGGAAAAGGGCATGGGTTCTTACCATGCACAGATGGATGATGATGCGCTGGAGTTTTTAGCTGACATGGCAAACGGAGATGCGCGTGCAGCGCTGACCGCCATTGAACTTGGAATTCTGACCACGGACCGGAGTGAGGATGGGATCATTCACATTACACTGGATGTGGCCAGTGAGTGCATTCAGAAGCGGGTCATCAACTACGATAAGACGGGAGATAATCACTATGATACGATCTCTGCTTTTATCAAGAGCATGCGTGGATCAGATCCGGATGCCGCGGTGTATTATCTGGCACGGATGCTTTATGCGGGGGAAGATGTGAAATTTATTGCCAGAAGAATCATGATTCTGGCATCTGAGGATATCGGGAATGCTGATCCGCAGGCATTGCAGGTTGCAGTAGCTGCGGCACAGGCGGTGGAGCGGCTCGGAATGCCGGAAGCACGGATTGTACTGGCACAGGCAGTTACTTATATGGCAAGTGCGCCAAAGAGTAATTCCGCGATCAATGCCATTGATAAGGCCATGCGTGTAGTGCAGGAGACAAAGACACCGCCGGTACCGGTGCATTTGCAGGATGCCCACTACAAATCGGCAGGAAAGCTTGGGCACGGAAAAGGTTACAAATATGCCCATGATTATAAAAACCACTACGTGAAGCAGCAGTATCTGCCGGACGGATTGACCGGTGAGGTTTTTTATGAGCCGTCGGAAAACGGATATGAGCAGCAGATTCGCGCCTATTATAAAAAAATCAAAGAAAATCCAGAGGAATAATAAGGAGGAAAACTTACCATGAAAACCTATCAGGAGATGAGCAAAGAGGAACTCACACAGGAGCTGACCGCACTCAAAGCCGAATATGAAAAAATAAAAGGCATGGGTCTTGCACTGGATATGTCCAGAGGAAAGCCGGGAGCAGACCAGCTTGATTTAAGCATGGGAATGCTTGATGTGCTTGATTCCAAGACTGCATTAAAGAGTGAAAACGGCACCGATCTGCGAAACTATGGTGTCCTTGATGGTATTCCGGAAGCTAAAAAACTGATGGCGGATGTGATCGGGACAAAGCCGGAAAATGTGATTATATATGGTAACTCCAGCCTGAATATCATGTATGATCAGGTTGCCCGTGCAGAAATGTTTGGTATTTGTGGCAACACTCCATGGTGTAAGCTCGATAAGGTAAAATTCCTCTGCCCGGTTCCGGGATATGACAGACATTTTGCCATCACAGAGACATTCGGTATCGAGATGATCAACATCCCAATGACAGAGAATGGACCGGATATGGATCTGGTAGAAAAATATGTGAATAACGATGAGACGGTAAAAGGAATCTGGTGTGTGCCGAAATATTCCAATCCACAGGGTGTGGTCTATTCGGATGAGACGGTCCGCAGATTTGCAGCCTTAAAGCCGGCAGCCGCAGATTTCCGTATTTTCTGGGATAATGCCTATGTGGTACATCATCTCTACAAAGAGGACCAGGCACAGATTCTGGATATTTTAGAGGAGTGCAAAAAGGCAGGAAATCCGGATATGGTATTTGAATTCTGTTCTACCAGCAAAGTCAGCTTCCCGGGTTCCGGTATTGCAGCAATCGCTTCCTCAGAGACAAACATTGCAGATATCAAGAAGCGTCTGACGATTCAGACCATTGGCCATGATAAGATTAACCAGCTGCGTCATGTGAAGTTTTTTAAGAATGTTGATGGCATCAAGGCACATATGGAAAAACAGGCAGATCTGATTCGTCCGAAATTTGAGCTTGTTGAGAAGATCTTTTCCGATGAACTGGCATCCCGCGGAATCGGTACATGGATGAATCCGCTAGGAGGATATTTTATTTCCTTCGAGGCACCGGAAGGATGCGCAAAGGAGATTGTTTCAAAGTGTAAAGAGGCAGGGGTGGTACTGACCGGTGCGGGTTCCCCGTTCCCTTACAAAAAAGATCCGAAGGATTCTGTCATCCGTATTGCACCGACGTATCCGTCGCTTGCCGAACTTGAGCAGGCAGCAAATGTATTTGTTGTTGTGGTACGCATGGTTGCAGCAGAAAAATTTCTGGCAGAAAAATAGAGTGAATGACTAAGGTAAAAGCAAAAAGAAGGGCTTCCCGGTGCGGAAGTCCTTTTTTAGTACCAAAGAACTATTTACAAAAACCCAAAAAACGGTATAGTAAAAATATCTTTTTTCAGTACGGCAATGCATGTGATGCAATCGCCGCATTTTTTGTGCCCACAGATATTCTTCTGTGGTTTCCCATAAGAACGTCCTTCATACAGGAGGAAAATGAAAATATGAAAGAAATATTTCAGGAATATGGCGGTATTTTAATTACCGTGGTAGCGATTCTTGCAGTGATCCTTGTCATTACAGCAGTTGTGGGAACGGATACAAGCGGACCGATCGGAAGTGCGTTTCAGACATTGGTGAAAAATTTTATTGACCAGGCGAACAAAAATACCGGTCTGCCGACACCCTAAGGAGGCTGTATGGAACTTGGAAAAGAGTATTTCGGTCCATTGTGGAAATATATTGCGAACGAAGAGATCACAGATGTCGATTACAATGGGCGGGAGATCTGGCTGACCAATATCTATAACGAACGTTACCGGGTGAATCAGGCGTATGTGGATGAGAATATGACTTTGGCATTTGTAGAACAGTTTACCCAGCGGATTGCAAATGTGGTCAGTCAGCAGTTCAACAAGCAGAATCCGGAGCTGGAGGCAGAAACCAGTGAGCTGCGTGTGACAGTTCTGCATGAGTCGATCGCACGTTCCGGGCGCAGTATCAGCATCCGGAAAACACCGCCGGTCATTCGGCTGACAGCAGAAAAGGCACTGCAGGAACAGTATTGCAGCAGGGATATTCTTGCAGTACTGGTCAATTGCGTGCTGACGAAAATGAATCTGATTTTTTGCGGGATGCCGGGAATTGGAAAGACGGAGTGTGTAAAATTTTTTTCCCAGTATGTTCCGGGAAATGAGCGTGTCATCACAATCGAAGATACCATGGAGATCCGGTATTCCGTAACGAATCCGGGGAAAGACTGTATTGAGATGCGGGTCAATGACCGGTTTGATTATGCGGATGCGATCAAGGCAAGCCTGCGGTTAAATCCCAAATGGATCATGCTCTCGGAGGCGCGTTCCAAGGAGGTGAAATACCTTTTGGAAGGGTGGTCAACGGGAGTACGGGGAATGACCACCCTGCATACGGACGATGTCCGGAATATCCCGGACCGGATTTTAAATATGCTTGAAACGCGTGTGGATGCGGATCGTCTGGAAAACGATATCTATCAGGCAATGGATGTCGGGGTTCTGATCCGAAAGAAAAAGAACGGGGCCGGTCAGGTGTACCGTTATATTGACCAGGTATGTTTTTTTGACAGAGAAGGCCAAAAAAACAAAATTATTATGGCAGTGACCGATGGAAAACTGGTGCTGAAAGAATTTCCGGAATCGCTGTTGCGGCGGTTTAAAAGAGAGGGAGTTGACAACCCGCTGCTTTGCAGCCTTTTGGACCAGCAGCTTGGAAAGGATGCAGACAGGGAGGTGGAAACATGATTTATCTGGTTGTACTGTCGGCACTGTATGCGCTGCATCTGCTCTTAAAACTTCACTGGATTACGACGGTTGTCATTGGCGGTTTTCTGCTGCTTCGGATTTCCGGACACCGGAAATGGTACAAAAAAAAGATCGTATACGAGAGAAAATTTGAGGAGGTATCCGAGTACCTGGATATGCTGTTGTATGCTTTCGTCAAAGAAGAAAAAGTGGAGAGAGCACTGGTGAATGTAGATGCGGCGATGGTGGATGGTCCGATGCGCGGAGTTCTCCAAAAAGCCATTGATCATATGCATATGACATTTGATGAAACTGATGTCATGCGGGATTCCCTGCAGATGATCGAACGGGAATATGCCTGCAGCCGGATAAAAAATGTACATGATTTTATTGTACATGTAGAGATTTACGGAGGAGCAATAGAAAGACCGGTGGAATTGCTTCTGGCGGATAAAAAGAGATGGGAGCAGCGGATTTGTGGTTCTATGAAGGAACGCAGGAAAATGTTTGTGGATATTGTAATGTCAATTGCTGCGTCATTGTTGATATGCGGGATGATTTTATATCTGCCGGTTATGGAAATTGATATCAGTAAAAATTTGATTTCTCAGGTGCTTACGATTGTAGTTGTGATCCTTGATGATCTGATTTTTACGAGAGCGCAGAAATATCTTGCCATCGACTGGCTGGCCCTGGATGGACATACCGATGAGGCAGATGCAAAGAAAATAGAAGAATATTACCGGTATGATGAGCGGAAAGAGAAACGTTTGTCGGTAGTTCTGGCTGTTGTGACGGCGGCAGGTGCAGCAGCTGCATATTATTTTGGACATCAGCTGATGACAGCGGCGGCACTGCTTCTGGTTGCTCTGATGGCAAATCAGCACCGGGTAGGACGGGCGGTTGCCAAAAAAACGCTGGTACGCAGTATCAAGTGTGCATTTCCGGGATGGCTGATGGATATTGTACTGCTTTTGCAGAGTGAAAACGTTCAGGTTGCTTTGCAGAAATCACAGGAGCATGTTCCGCCGGTGCTGCGGCGGGATCTGGATATACTGGTTGGCCAGCTGGAAATGGAACCGGAGTCCGTGCTTCCCTACCATCGGTTTTTGAAAAGTTTTCAGATTCCGGAAGTACATTCTGCCATGAGCATGCTCTTTTCCGTTTCCATGGGAAACAGTGGCAGGGCGGACCGGCAGATTGGGGAACTGATTGACCGGAATCTGGAGATGCTGGATGTCGCAGAAAAGGGACGGCTTAAAAATCTGAGCAGTGGAATGTATCTGTTGTTTCTTGCACCGGTATTGACAGCGTCATTAAAACTTCTTGTGGATATGGCAGTGTTTATGATGACATTTCTGTCAGGGGCAGGACTTGGATAAAAGGGAGGAGGATACAAAATGAGCCAGATCATAAAGGCATTCATGGGAGTATTCCTGACTCTTTTTATGGCGGTGACAGCAATGGGAATTCTGGCAGCCTATATGGAAGTAATGAATGCACAGGATATGCAGGCACGGATTGTTGATGAGATCGAAAACAGTGATTTTAATACCGGTGTGGTACGACAGTGTTTTTTGCAGAGTGAGGAAGCCGGATATCAGCTGAAAGTAACATTTTTTAATGAAAATTCCACGGTGGCAACCGTTTCGCAGGTCAGTCAGATACCATATGGAATGGATGGGGTTGATATGGCAAAAATTGAAATGCAGTTTCCGTTTCAGGTTGCTTTTCTGGGAATTAACAGGCAGCATACATTTGTAAGCTATGCAAAGTAAAAGGAGGAAGATGGGATGGAACAGATCATAGAAGAATATGGAATTGGTGGAATTTTATTTGTGATTGGTACAGGGATTGTGGCAGGACTCGGAAAAGTTCTGCAATTGATTGCGGGGGTATAGGATATGGCGGCAGTGGTAAAAGAATACGGCGGTGCGGTACTGGCTGCGGTGGGAGGAGTTGCGTTTTTTGGCACGCTGGGACAGTTTTTGCTGTCCAGACAGGGACTGATTATGCAGATGATCGAGGTTTGGGGAAACGGAGGCTGTTGATGAAGGAATTGATCAGACAATACGCAGGCACGGCAATCGCGGTTGTGACGGCTCTGGTATTGATTGCGATGGTGTCGGAAATGAGTGTGTTTGTGGAAAAGGGGATTCCCGAGAGCCGTGCATTGTGTGAAACAGACACGGGAGCGTTTGAAGGGTACTGGAGGAGTCGATGAAAAACATAATATTAGGAATACTGGGCTGTATGATCGCAGTTTATACGATTGTTTCCTGTCTGAGTATCTACAGTATTTCCACAAGAAAAAATGAAATGGAAAACTGTATTTCGCAGGTACTTAAATATCATCTGAACCGGTATTATGCGACTGGAGTGTCGGACACGGAGGTTGAAGCATTTGTCCGGCAGGAAATCCGGCAGCAGTTACATACGGCATCAAGGGTTTCCATTGATGTAAAAAGCTGTGATATGGTTTCGGGTGTTATTTCGGTAAGGGTAACGGAAGATTTTGTACTTCCGGGAGGATTTCATAAGTCCATAGCATGCGATAAAACGATACTGGTAGAGACGGAAGTAATCGAAGAGGAAACAGAGACGGAAGAAATATGGCCGCAAGAGGAGGAGGTATGAATAGAAAAGGAAAACTGACAACCAAAGGAAAACATGCGTTGATCCTTGCACTGACAATTGCGGCATGTGTGACCGCAATGCTGTTTTCCCTGTTATTATCTGTGCTATGTGACGGAAAATATGTATCTTCTGCAGCGCATGCAGGAGATATTTCACATCCGGCCCTCATAACAGGAAAACAGAGACAGGATACGGATCTGTTGACACCGCAATGGCTGTATTACCAGAGCGATGGAAGCGTTACTGACCGTAATATCAAAAAAGAAATGGATGTTCTGATGCGTAAGTGGACCAAGGGAAAGCTCGGGGGAAAGGAATTGGACAGGCTGATAAAAGATTTTTTACAAAAGAAGGACTGTCCGGTCAGGAAAATTACTATGCAGGAGAAAGCGGTGTGTGTATTTCCGTCGGAAAAGGAACTTCCGGATTATACAAAAACACTTGCAAAAAGAGAGAAGATATATCAGTTTATCGGGGTATATACCGGGGGACAGCAGGATGAAAACGGAAGGTTATTATGTGAATACTGGGAGGTGGCAATCGGTTAATGAAAAAAAAGATAAAAATTGTGGTGTTCGGGATGGTCGTGGCATTGCTGGTGACATTTCTTCCGTTCAGACAGACGGAAATTTATGCTGGAATATCAGAAAATGCATACAGTTATTATCAGGAGTATGGAAATAATGTATGCTTTTTCCCGTTCTCGGAAACCGATGGGATGATCTATTATGCAACCAAAGCAAATCTGGCAAGTTCGGATATCCGCTACCGGACAATCGGATGGAAGTTGTCGGTAAAGGATTCTTCCGGGAAAAAACTGCAGACGATGTATTTTAAACTTGGCGGAAACTATATGTATGCGGTGCATTGTGTCAGAAAAGGTGGTGCAGAATATAATCTGTATGCGCTGACACTGGGAGACCTGAAGGACCGGTTGAATGCAAAGGCAAGTCAGGCATTAAATAAAGGCAAAGCGTCTATGGTGATGGATGCCTGTATGATTGTGGTAAGGAAAGGAAAAGCGCAGGGAACCATGAATGATCAGGGGCCGGTTTCTGGAAAAGTATATACGACTTATCAGGGGATTTCCGGTGCGGAAAGCTGGAGCAGAGAGTCATACACTTCCTTTCACAATTATTTCCACAAAGAAATTCAGGGATTGTTTTTCTGGGTGGATGCGATTGCAGGAGAAGGGATTGCATCGGTTTCCGGTGGTGGAGAGTATTGTTATGGATACACGGCATGTTTAAAAGCAAAAGCAAAGAAAGGATATGATTTTGCAGAATGGAGAGGAGATTGTTACGGGGATAGAGAGAAACAGGAATTTTATGTGACAAATGATGTGCGGTGTGTGGCCTATGGACAGAAAAAGAAACTGCAGATTTTCTTTCACCGGAACAGTTCAAAAGGTGATACGGAAATGGATGTGCAGACAATGACGTATGGTTATGGAAAAGTGCCTTTGGAAAATATCGGGTGGAAAACGAAAGGAAAAAAACTGGTTGGATGGGCAATGAAGCCGGATGCAAAAAAAGCAGACTTAAAATGTGGGGCAGTGGTAAAGGACAGCTGGATAATCAGATACAGTCCGAAAATTGATCTTTATGGAGTGTGGAAGACGGAGAACACAGATGATCTGACAGACCCTGACCCGACAGACCCTGATCCGGCAGACCCTGATCCAACAGACCCTGATCCGGAAACTCCGGGGACTGACAGGGAAGATCCGAAACCGGATTCCAAAGATCCCGATCCGGTAAAACCGAAAGATCCGGATGAAGATTTTCCGAGGGGAAAGATTATTTCGTTTCATTGCCGGTTTATCAGCAAAAAATATTTTGAGGATGCCGGACAGAATCTGATTCCAGAGGAAAGGGGAGGTCTTGCCGGAGATTCGAAATGGATCACGGAGGATTCTCTTCGTGTGTGGCTTCGGCAGTTACTGGCATAAAAATGAGGGCTGCCAAAGCAGCCCTCAGAATTTACGGATTATTCTTCGGATTTTTGTTCAGAACTTGTTTCCTCCAGCGGCTCCGGAAGCCGGATATAAATCCGTTCGATTCTGTTTTTTTCCATCCGGTCAATACGGATAAGAATATTATTATCTGTTAAAATGATTTCGTTTTTTTCCGGCAGATGATCGAGAAGACCCAGACAATATCCTCCTATGGTGTCATAGTCATCCGAAGTAAAGT
>ULRR01017796.1_pt1 | contig 15366 bp, 7 predicted proteins | sample 1955651 | NCBI WGS metagenome assembly ULRR01 (sample SAMEA4835688, study PRJEB28245) | human gut metagenome | biome: gut microbiome; material: fecal sample | place: Denmark | collected 2008
GGACGTAGGGGTCGGGCGTTCGAGTCGCCTCATTCCGACAGAACGATGAGAGAAGCAATTCTTTCATCGTTTTTTTCTTTTTGAACACAGAGACACAGAGTCACAGAGAATCATGAAGCTCTGTGTCTTTGTGTTTCTGTGTTTAATTTTTAAGACTGTTCCGGCAATTCCACCACTCCGAGTTTCTTCTTTCCGTTCATCTTTGCCACCAAAGGTTTGTCGAAATGCACCCAGCGGATGAATTTCGTTTCTTCTACGGCAGGCATACTATTGAGCAAAGCCTCGTTGAAGATGCCGTCGCCACAATAAGCATTGATAGTGAAATAACCGACTCCAAACGAAGTCAGGTTCTGGAAAAAGTGCGTGCCTTGGCTGGGGTCTACCCGATAATTGGTTAATCCGGCCTCTACAATGACACGGGCAGCGGATATGTTCGGCCATTTCACCGGAATGCCCAACCACGTATCACTGCTTCCCCATCTGCCCGGACCTACCAGCACATAGTGCTTGCCTTCGTCAAGGAAACGTTTGTTCAGTTTTTCGATGTCGTAAGCTATCAACTGATTGTTCGATGCCGTATAGCCTTCGGTCTTTACATAAATCACGTCCTGCATGTCATCCATCACTCCCTGTCCCAACGCATTCCCGCTCTTGAGCAACAGACGGTCTTCAGGAATTGCTTCCAAGTCTTCATCCAAATCGGCTTTCAGATCTACCATCGGACGGATTTGTAGCAAATAGAACGTGCCGGTCTTCTCCTGTGCATTCAGATTGACCGCAAATTCGATTTCCACCGGACGGCGCATCTCACCTTGCCCATATTTCTGTACCAACTGAAGAATGCGTGCCAACGGGAAAACATCATGCTGCAAGATATTGGCAAAGGTAATGACCTTGCGCCCGCCCGGATAGATTCCGTCGCGTATCACCATGTCATACGGGTCGTAGGTAGAAGCGATATAAGTAAGCGAACCGTCTGCTTCAGCGTCTTTCACCGAGAGCTTCAAGAGGTTGAACCCATCATCAAGCGAAAAGTTGTGCCCCATATTCTTCAGGTCGAGCGCATAGAAACGAGTCTGCGTTTCGCGTAAAGCCATTTCCATTTCACTGGTCTGTAACACCTTGTCGGGATGATACGGACACACCCGCAATGTCAGTCCGCCATCGACAATGTATTTACCCAATCCCAATGCCAAGCTGACCGTACCCTCTTCCGCCAGTTCATCATTGATGGGATAATAGTTGACCGAGCGCGCCACTCCGGAAATGGCCGGATAATAGCGGTCGCCATATTGCGCTCCGACCACTTCCTGCAAGATGACCGCCATCTTTTCTTCGTCAATCACATTGCTGGTAGCCTGCATATAAGCCTTGCTGTCCTTATAGAATACCGAAGCATAAACCCCCTTGATGGCATCGCTCAACATCCGGAGGCGTTCATACTTGTCATCGAGATAAGGAATCATATACGTAGAATAAATGCCGGCAAAGGGCTGGTAATGCGAATCTTCCAGCAAGCTGGACGAACGGATGGCTATCGGAGCCTTCACCACATCGAAAAAAGTAAAGAAATCATCCACCAGACTGTCTGGCAGCTTGGCACGCAGGAAAGCACGCAGTATCACTTCATCCTCGGCATCGCTCAAAGCAATCTGATAAAGCTGATTGGTCTCCATAAACTCGTCGAACACATCGGTACAGAGCACTACGGTCTTGGGAATGGCAATCGTGGCATTCTCGAATTCTTCAAATTCGACATGACGCTTAATCATGTTGTCAATAAAAGCCAAGCCTCTTCCCTTACCTCCCAACGAACCGTCACCGATACGCGCGAAATGGGAATAACGGTCGAAACGGTCGCGCTGGAAGACAGCTACGACTCCCTGATTCTTCATCTTGCGGTATTTGACAATAGCTTCGAAAATAATTTGCCGATGCGCGTCAATGTCCTGCAACGATTCCCAGGTTATCTGTTTCAGAAACTCGGCAACGGGGAATATGGCACGCGAATAGAGCCAACGGGAAACGTGATTGCGGCTGATGTGATACAAAAGCGAATCGGCGGGAATGGAAAAGATGGCATTCTGCAAATCCTTCAGGTTGTGCACACGCGCCACTTCTTCCTTGGTCTTCGGATTGCGGAACACAAAATCGCCGAAACCGAAATGCTCGGAAACAGCCTGACGCAAATCAATATTCATTTTCTTCGAGTTCTTGTCGATGAACTGAGCGTGGATATGCTCGGCAAACTCCCGATTGGAAATCTCCGCCGATTGCAATATCAATGGAATAAACGGACTACGGCTACGCACCTCAGTCAAAAAGCGGATGCCTGCCTGCGGGTCGATTTTCCCCTCACGAGGGAAACGGGCATCCGACACAATGCCCAGCGTATGGTTCTGATAACGGGTATATAGGTCAAGCGCTTCCTCGTAGGTACGCGCCAATACAATTTTAGGACGCCCGCGCATACGCAAGGTACGCTGATGTTCATTCAAAGCTTCGGTAGCGAACTCCTGACTTTGTTTCAACACGAATTTATATAAATTGGGAAGCACCGACGAATAAAACCGTACGGAATCTTCGACCAACAGAATCATCTGTACACCCACCTCCTTGATGTCATGCTCCAGGTTCATCTTGTCCTCTATCAGCTTGATGATGGATACCAGCAAATCGGTGTTTCCCAGCCAACAGAATACGTATTCGAAGATGCTCAAGTCTTCGTGCTCCATCCGCTCACGGATACCATGCGAAAACGGAGTCAGCACCACCAACGGTATATGCGGATATTTCTCCTTGATTTGCCGTCCGATATCGAACGTATCGCTATTGTCCGTTCCGGGCATACAAATCACCAGGTCGAAAGTCATGTTATCCAGTTGTTTCCAGGTATCCTCTTCGGTAGACACCTGTGTAAAGCGAGGCGGATACCGAAGGCTCAGGTTCATGTACTCGATAAAGATTTTCTCGTCAATGCGTCCATCGTCCTCCAGCATGAAAGCATCATACGGATTCGCCACCAGCAGCACGTTGAATATGCGTTTCGTCATCAGATTGACGAACTGTGTGTCTTTGAAATAGAGTTGTTTTAATTTTAACTTATTGAGCATAGCGGTCGGATTTAAGCTTTATTTGTCTAACAAAGAACGGCATTTCTCTTGATTTATGCAACTTATCCGCCCATAATCTTCAATCCGAAGACAGTAAAGCCGAAAGCAGCGTTTAACTTTTTATCACTTTCCGGCTTGAAATAACCCCGAAAATATTTTGCTGATTTCCCGAAAATCCTAACTTTGCATACAGAAACATTTCATTTTGTCAGACCTTAAATAAAAGACGTATGAACATCAATCAGATTATGTCATCGCTGGAAGCCAAGCATCCGGGTGAATTAGAGTATTTGCAAGCCGTAAAAGAGGTATTGATTTCTATCGAAGATATTTATAACCAACATCCTGAATTCGAAAAGGTATCGCTTATCGAACGGCTGGTAGAACCCGACCGCATCATCACGTTCCGTGTGCCTTGGGTAGACGACAAAGGAAAAGTGCAGGTCAATCTGGGTTATCGTGTACAGTTCAACAATGCCATCGGCCCCTATAAAGGCGGCATCCGTTTCCATGCTTCGGTCAACCTGTCTATCCTGAAATTCCTGGGATTCGAACAGACATTCAAGAATGCATTAACCACATTGCCTATGGGAGGTGCCAAAGGCGGTTCTGACTTCTCGCCGCGCGGCAAGAGCGAAGCTGAAATCATGCGCTTCTGCCAGGCTTTCATGCTGGAACTTTACCACCACTTAGGTCCTGATATGGACGTGCCTGCCGGCGATATCGGCGTAGGCGGACGCGAAGTGGGATACATGTTCGGCATGTACAAGAAACTGACCCATGAGTTTACCGGAACCTTTACCGGCAAGGGACTGGAGTACGGAGGTTCGCTCATCCGTCCTGAAGCGACCGGCTTCGGCGGATTGTATTTCGTGAAACACATGCTCGACAAGAAAGGCATCGACATCAAAGGCAAGACCATCGCGGTATCCGGATTCGGCAACGTGGCATGGGGAGCCGTAACGAAAGCCAATCAGTTGGGCGCTAAAGTGGTCACACTCTCCGGACCTGATGGATACATCTATGACCCAGACGGAGTAAGCGGTGAGAAAATCGACTATATGCTTGAGTTGCGCGCTTCGGGCAACGATGTAGTGGCACCGTATGCCGAGAAGTATCCCAACGCGACTTTCTATCCGGGACGCCGTCCGTGGGAAGTAAAGGTAGACATCGCCCTCCCATGTGCCACCCAAAATGAATTAAATGGCGAAGATGCTTGCAGATTAATAAAAAATTGCGTACTTTGCGTCGGTGAAATCTCCAACATGGGATGTACACCCGAAGCCATCGATGCATTCATCGCCAACAAGATTATGTATGCACCGGGCAAAGCCGTCAATGCAGGCGGTGTAGCCACCTCGGGACTTGAAATGAGCCAGAATGCCATGCATATCAGTTGGACCGCTCAGGAAGTGGACGACAAGTTGCACCAGATTATGCACAATATCCATGAACAATGCGTGAAATACGGCACCGAGCCTGACGGATACATCAATTATGTGAAAGGAGCCAACATAGCCGGCTTCATGAAAGTGGCTCACGCCATGATGGCACAAGGCATAGTATAAAACTGAAAAAGTTGATAACATATCTCGTTTAGTTGTATTTGTATTTTGTATTGTAGCTCGCGCTGCTCGCCTGCGAAGGTAAGCAGCGTTTTTTTTATGTCCTGTCCCTTCAAAAAAGCATCCCTAAAGATAGACGAACCGAAATAACGGCGTTATATATACAAAATATACAGTTAGAAAACACCGATGAAACAAATAGCCGTTATCTTATCCGTCCTTCTCTTTGCGCTTGCCGGATGCACATCGGAAGCTGATGACAATTCTCTTTCTTCCCTTGTCGTCATTCTCGATAACCAAACGGAAAATGTAAGCCGCTCTTACGAAGAAAAAGCGGCTATGGAAGAAGGCGACGTCGTATCTTTCTTCAGCCGAGGAGGTGTAGAAGCCGACAACATTTCCCTAACCTGTCAAGGTAACCAATGGGAACCCGAAACCGATCTGCAGTGGAACACATCGGGAGAACCGGCTTCCGTCAGAGCCTATTACCCGGCATTTACTACCGAAAGTCAAGACTATTATAATGCCGACGGACACCTGAAAGATGTATTGCATGCCCGAAAACAAACCGCATACCGCCAGCCCATCATTCTCGGCTTTACCCATCTGTTTGCCAAAGTCACTTTCGAAGCCAATGAAACCCTTCATGCAAAAATGAAAAGCATCAGCTTTACGCCTTCCGTCCGGCTGGAAAGCATAAACCCATCCGACGGAACACTCAGCTTGACGGAATCCCCTGCCCCAACCGTCTCCTTCGAAAAGCAAGATAACCGCACTTACACGTTTCTCGTCCCCCCTGTCGACAACCTATCCATTGAAATCCATATCCAAACCACAGAAGGCGAACAGACGCTTACCACCTCTGCCCAGACTTTCGCATCCGGACAGCAATATACCTACCAACTCATTTCGAAGAAAGAAGAAGTGGGCATCTTTACCGCCGAAGATTTTATCGCATTCTCTTACCTTATTAATAATATGCCCTACGAAGGACGCACACTGGATGAATTCGGTCGCGAAGAGAATGGAAAAATGACATATTATCTATGTGCCGACATCTCGTTTACCGAGGAACAAAGCGCACGAGTACAACCGATAGGATACAGGAAAGATATCGGTTACGGCAGAGAAAGTATGTCATTCAACAATCATTTTGATGGCCAAGGACACACTCTTTATCAACTCAATATTATAACCCCTAAAAATACATATCATCAAGGTTTATTTGGCTACATTGGGGAGAATGGTGTAGTAAAAAATCTGACACTAAATAATTGTTCCTACTCAAACACAAGTACCAATTCAAAACAATTTTGGATTGGCCTAATCTCAGGGCTTAATAAAGGTACAATAACCAACTGCCATGTAAAATCCGGGGAAATTCGAGATAATAATTCCGGGCATATTGGAGGATTAGTAGGAATGAATGAAGGAAATATACTGAACAGTTCCGTAGAACATGTGACCATTGAAGGAAGCAACAACTTAACCGTAGGAGGTCTATGTTATGACAATCGCCAATGCGCTATAAATTGTTACATAGCATCATGCATCTTTCCCCCTTCATCTATATCCGGAGGTATGTGTTATACAACATCAACCAACTGCAAACTAATCAATTGTTATACATATAACATTAATTTCAATGAATACTCTAATGCTGAAGCTGTTATTAATATAGAAAGCATTGGAGATAACGTGATAATCGAATCATGCTATTATGAAGAAAATTCTTCAGTTCCTAATACTGCAAAAATAGGAACATATCATACTTATGATTCTAATTTCAATGTAACGGAAACAGGCCTCACTTTAACGGAAGCCTTAAATAACTGGATAGACCAACATCAAGATAAATATAATTTTTCATTCTCCCGTTGGGAAACAGCTCCTACAGGCAGACCTATTTTCACTAAACAGAGCATGGATTTCTAACTGTTGGACAACCTGAAGATTATCAGCATTTGTACTTCTTCTTTCCGCCTTTGCAGGCACGAATTATCAAAAGGTGTTCTCCGTTGGAAAGAGTTTTCGACTTGTAACACACAATGTTAGCTGTAACATTCATACGGTTTACTTGGTTTAACTCCCGGTTTAACTGCAAGCCTCCATACGTTAAATTTGAGTAGTTTTAAGGCTATCAAAGACCACAAAAAAAGAGAGCTACACCAATGTAACTCTCTGATTTTCAGTGGTGCCACCAGGAATCGAACCGGGGACACAAGGATTTTCAGTCCTTTGCTCTACCAACTGAGCTATGGCACCAATTTATCTTTGCAATCTTTTTCCTTAATTGCGCTGCAAAGGTAGGTAAAGTTTTTAATATAGCAAACATTTTCGTGAAAAACTTTTATTTTTAATTGAAATACTTCCTTTTCCCCAATTATTTATCTGAGAAAGAAGAATAATCTCAGAAATTATACTTACCTTTGCAAACACTTATAAAATACCGAAGGGCTTGACTGGATTTGACAGCAAGAGATGTGGTATGTAAGCATGCAGTGCGTCAGTGATTTGCACTATAATCTCAGTTACTGAACAATTATCTGGCAACGAAAACTATGCTCTCGCTGCTTAATCGAAGTACAGTAGATTAGCTTTATTTCCGCCACAGTGGTGGAAACGAGACATCGCTCAAAAGCTCTTGTTCCGAAGCGTTTGGTCAAGCGGTGCAGTAAAATCGGGAATAGTTTTGGTCTTGCTTCGCGGCTGAAATGAAATTTTAGAAGCTAAGGCGCAAGTGGGTGGCTCTGGTCTTGCTTACGCACGAAAACCGAAGGCAGAGATAAGCATGTAGAAAGCGTATGGCTTCCTTGTTTGGACGAGGGTTCGATTCCCTCCAGGTCCACGGAATGACTTTAAAAGCTGCTGAGTTTTCTCAGTAGCTTTTCTTTTTTATATCTTGATTTAAACATCAAGCCACATTTATCCTTTTGTCTACAATGTTGTATCTTTTTTCTCCTTATAACAGCACACAACTCTATCGAAAACAAAAAAGATTAACTTTGCACAGAAAAACATTTATCAAATGCATAATATGACTATCAAACAATCTATTGCCTGCTTATTGTCTTTTTTATTCCTTACCTGCTTTGCCGTGCAAGGCAAGACGCTTGAAGAAGACTTATATCCTACTCCACAACGTGTGTTCCACATCGCCAGAAGCCTGAACAAGAACGTGGTCTGCTATGATGCAAATATTGAAGAAGGGAAACTGAACATAGACAAGCCGCTGAATGTGTATTGGCTAAACCGGGAAGATCAGAAAGGAAAAACAAACGGCCTGAATTTCATTCAACGGAAAATGGTATATGGCTACAAAGTCGTAACGAAAGGCGATGATACCAGCACGGTTATACTTTCTGCTTATTCTAAACGTGAATTGAAAATTCGCCGGCAAGGGACACATTATGTATGCCAAACGACTATCGACGGCAAACCTGCCATCTTGGAATATATTTACGTAAAAGTGAACGACCGAAACTCACTGAAAGTAGACTATGTGGAACTTCATGGGGCAACACTCTCTTCAGGGAAGGATGTCGTTGAACAGATACGGAATTAAAGCGTTCGTTATTTACTTCATAATTGATAATTTTTCCCAGTTCTTGTCAAAACCAACATTATTAATACCCAGTTTTTTCAATAGAATGATGCAAACCGCAAAAGACATATCACTATTGATGCTTTTCATATCCAGCAATTCTGCATAGTCTTTCCTACGGTCATGTACGATAGCATTTCTTAAGTCTTTGATGTTTTTTATCCCTGCTACTTCTTTCTTTACAGAAAAAGATCTATTTAGTTTTTCCCAATCAATATTATTGTCGTCAATTAGTTTTTTGATAGGATTTATTTTCTTAGGCTTTTTGATTAGTTCATTTGATAAGTTATCCCATTTCTGTTTTACATCTTCATAAATTGAAGAGTTTTTGGAATAATCATCGCTTTTTTCTTTCTTTTTTCCCATTTCTTGAATAAAAGAATCAAGCAATAATTTAAAAACTTCCTGCATAATATCCTTGTCATTGAAGAATGTAGATGTTGTATCAGCAAGTGTTTCTAAAATAGAATATAATATCAGGAAAGCAGATGTGTTATCCAAATACTTTGTTTTGATATAGTCATTTATTAAAGTATGTAATGCCTTAATATTTGAGGAATCAGCGGTAATACCTTTTGCCAAATCATTAAAAGTATATAAGTTCAAATAAGCCAAATCCATATTCCTCGGTGAATTTTTCATTAACCTATATGATGGTTGTTTGTATATTACATAGGTGTATTCATTTTTTTGTACAATTATTAATAGGGTTTCTATGGGAATTCCATAATAAAAAGAAAGTAAATCCAGTAATATATTATTATCTTCAATAACATTCTCAACTGAATCAAATCTATGATATTGGATGACTGCTGTATATGGATTTGCAGCTAAATCGGGTAAGATTGTAAAACCTATATTAGCAATGTTGCCTTTAAAAGGAATGGATTTATTTTCCTTCTTTTCCAGCCCATATTCAATCAAATGCAAACTGTGTATTAATTTATTGCTTGATGCGCTTAGGTAAAATATTGCTTTGTCCTGCACATCTGTATCTTTGTATCGGTATTGATAGGTATCTATGATAAAATAAAACACATTACCCTTCGAAGAAACAATGGTTTGCATAGTAACCAATTTCGCATAGGATAAATCAAGTTCTATTTCCTTTCCATTAATTCGAGCATTTTTTGTTTGAATATTCTTTCCGAAAGAGAAGTAAGAAAGTTCATTATTCCAGAATTTAGATTGTATGGATGATTCTGCAAAAGAAATAATATTATCAAAGTGAAGATAAATTCTAAATTCTCCCTCTATGTTTTTAAGAGTAGCATTAAATGAGTGCTCTCCCTCAGTCGTATTAATGGTCAATAGAAAATCGATATTTCCGACAAGCAGGTTTTCCATCATTATAATCTGATTAAGTTATCAATCTCTTCCTGAATCTCAATTGTTCTTTTTATGGCCACTATCATTTTCTGATAGTAGATTATTTCTTCATTCGTAAGCTTTTTGTTAAGACGGTCTTTTAGCCATTTGTCTGCAACTTGATAGCCTGAAATAATCATTTCCCATACATCTTTAGGGACATTATCAAAATATTGAGTATCGTTGATATATACTTTACCTGTGTCATCATCATTTTCTACAAACTTTCTTGATAGCACAATGTTATCATTGTTTGTATCACATACCGGATATTGTGTGATTATATCCTGTTGACTGATTGTTTTCATCAGGTGTAATCCGCGCAGTTCTTTTCCTTTCTTTGCCATACCGAAGAAGTAATCAGCGGAATTCGGATATGGAATAATCGGGAAATCAGACTGCAAGAAGTCATTGTAGGTATCCCGATAAGATGGTGAATATAGGATAGCATATATATAGTCAATCAAGTCGATAGGCAAAAATCCATTTTCATTGCGTTCTGTGTCACAACAATCTTGCATAGTGAGTTGTATCTTGGTTTCTATTTCCTTCAGTATAATAGGACTAAAGTTGGCATGCTGGAGCATCCCTTCATAAATGTACAGAGGAAATAAATAGATTCCTCCACGAGGTATAACATTAATATCCATTGCCATGTCAGAGATAGAGACAAGACTCCATTCGGAATCTCCCATTACATTTCCCGATTTACCTATACCTAATACTATATTATTTTTATTTATGATGTTTTTTTGTATCTCAGGACGATGTCGATCCATAAAAATTCTTCCATATATAGTCCATCTATTATCGAAAGGTCTATAATTTATTTTACATAAATTGTTTTTCCAATTATAATTAGAAGCAATAATTTCTTTTCTGATTAACTGTATCTTTTGAATGGCATTATCTGGTAGAGAATATTTTATTGCGACATCATGACCTTTACTATTCAATATGTCTTCGCATAGCTTTTCTAATTGTTCTTTGTCAAATTGAATGGAAATTTCATCTTTACCTGTTTTAAATCCTTGCACGTAATTGGGCATTAGTTTATCTATTTTGAACCCATTTTCATAGAATTCTTGCAGGCGTTTGTCGTATGGTCTGAATACATACAATGGTGCAGAAGGAACTATCTCCTGAAAATCAACAGTGTTTAACCTGTTTTCAGCAAGGAAATCCAATTTAAGTTTCCTGCTGCCATAAATATCTTTATAGAATACCTGGGCAAGCGAAGACGGCTCTTTATCTTTTTTCTTGATAAAGATATTGATTGACACTCCCTGCATAATGTCGAATATACATTGGTCTTTTAGTTCAGGAGTGCTTTCGTTTCGCATGGTCGAACCATGCAAATTGATAATATATATCTTATCAAATGTCCTGAGCAAGTCATATCTCATTCCCCTAAACAATCGGGTATCGAGAAAAGTATTTGCCGTGATATATGCTAATACACCTTCTTGTGTTCGATTAACAAAATATTGACCTAAGCGAATAAATTTACAATAGTCATTATTAATGCCCTTTGGGTTACGTTCTCTCAACGTGTTTTTAAATATCGCTTGTTTGGTTCTTTTATTTTTTCGAATAATTTGCTTGCTTTCACCAGGCTCTTGTTTATAATCGTCCATTAAATCCATAATCCATTTTCCTTTATTAGCAGACTTTTCATTATATGGAGGATTACCCATTACGACCATAACGGGAGTTTCTCTTTTTAAAGCATTGGCTGCATTCGCTTCATCAGAAACAAAAGTACCAAAATCGAGTTTTGTTTCCGGCTGTTCTTCTTCAAGAGAGTTTGTAAGGTATATATTGAGTCTTTCAGGTAATTTACCCTTATTTTGATCCAATTGTAATGCCGTAGCTAATTTAAGGTGTGCCATTGTATATGGAGCCATCAGATATTCAAAGCCATTTATACGAGGTATTATATGCCTGATTACATCTTCCGGCCACAAACCTTCCTGACCTTTATAATAAGAATGAATAACATGGCAGACTTCAGCCAAGAAAGTACCCGTTCCTGTAGCAGGGTCTAAAACCTGAACACGATGCGTCTCTTTGCTGTTGCCATTATGGTCTGTTATTTCTATCTTAGAGTTATTTGCCAATCCGTTTTCAATATCGAGTTCATTAGTCAGTATGTCATTTATAGCGTCTACTATAAAATGAACGACTTGTACAGGAGTGTACCACACACCAAATTCTTCCCTTATTTTAGGATTGTATTCTTCAAGAAACTCTTCATAAAAATGTATAATAGGATCTTTTCTACCAGTCTCTTTCCCATAATTCCTTAAGACTTTGGGCATATCAGTAACTCTGAATATTTCTGCTAAGTCATCAACTATCCAAGCTATACAGCTATGAAGCTCTGCCAATGCAATATTTTTGAATATTTTCTTTAAAAATGGATTAAAACTTGGAATAAGTTCTGCTGCTTCCAACCGATTAAATGTTTCAGGTGTTTTGTCATTGATTCTTGCTATGAACATTCCGTAAACAATTGTTTGAGCATAAAAATCCGCAAATTGTTTTTCGTCCATATCATGTACCAAGATTTTTTGAAAGGCAGACAACTTATCATGAAGATTTCTATCTTCATCTGTTTTGTTTTCATTCATAGCATTACCAATAATGGCAGCTATTAGTTTGGCTTTAGAAGCCATAATTTCAGCCAGTTTTCCTGCTTGTGTTATTTTTTGCGGACTTGCATTACCTAAAGTTTGTATAATTTTCAAAAAGACGGATTCTTCTTTTTCATTCGTTATGGGCACTACAGCCTGGTTTACTATATTTCCAATATTCGCAGAAGAAATCAATTCTCCATCTTCATACAGATGAAAGGTTAAATAATCTGTGAAAACAATTGTATTTAATGCAGATTTATATCTGTCAAACTGCTCTTTATGGAGTTTTTCTTTTTCACCTTTTAAATCTTTATCTTTTAGATTTTTAGTTTCTATAAAAGAAATGGCAATATCATTCTTTAGTATTTTGTAATCAGGAACGCCATAAGCAGACCTTTTGGGCTCGTGTATAATAGTAACCTTAGGCAAAAGTGCCTTTACCAGATTTTGAAGTATTCCACGATAAGTAGCTTCAGTTGCTTGCTGGGTTTGATAAACTTTGTTAAGTTCTTCAATATAAGTAATGATATTGCTGTTCATATTAGACCTTAATTTAATAAGGCGAAGATAGCAACTATTATTTAAAATTCAATACATTGCCCCCAATTTATAACTACAAAAATATCACACAAAAAATCAAAAAAAGGAGTCAAGCCAACGACTTAACTCCTTTCTCTTCAGGTCGGGGCGACTGGATTCGAACCAGCGACCTCGCGCCCCCCAGACGTGTACTCTAACCGGACTGAGCTACGCCCCGATTTCTGTTTTGCGAGTGCAAAAGTACGTATTTACGTGGAATTAGCAAAATATTGGAGCACTTTTTTTCAAGAAAAAATCTTTCCCTGATTCCAGCCACACATAAACGCTTGTATGACAAGATTATAAGGAAGCCCCTTCATTCCCACTTTCCTTTTTAAAGCCTTCACCTATTTTATGAGAAGACATCATAGGTCCATATTATATAAAGACTACCTCGGTTTGCATTACAGACATTCACCCCATAAACCGTACAATATCTTATAACCTGTTTGCCGGTCAAAGCTATGCAAGACACATCATCATTATATATAGCTTTCCTACTCAAAAATTAGTTTCACCCTGTTTTAAAAAGATGAAACACTTGTTTCAGGTAGGTAAAACAAGTGTTTCACCTATGTAAAACAGTTGTTTCACTTATCTGAAACTCCTGAAACTATTAGAAGCATACAAACATGCATATACCTGTCTGAGTTTGTGAAATCACTTTCGGACGCATATTCCCCAAAAAGACAAGCTGCTTTCTCATTCAAAAACCGAAGCAGCCTGTCTTTCTTTTTTATCCCATGGTTTCCGAATAAAAGTCGAGCATGTCATATATTTCATCCCGACCGGCAGTTTGATTGATATGAATGTCACCTATCTCGCCGATTAAGGTAAAGTTAACCTGCCCCTCGGCACTGTTCTTCTTGTCGTGACACATAAAGGCATACAAGCGTTCATAATCTTCACACGTGAAATCCACACGCCCGTAATTCTCCTTGATGAACTGCAATGTCTGCCGGAGTTTGTCTTTCGGGAATCCCATACGCAAATGAGAAAAATACAGTTCGCACACCATTCCTGCCGCTACCGCATATCCATGCAAGATGGGATGTCCCTTCTCCATAGCCAGACTTTCGAAGGCATGACCTGCCGTATGACCGAAGTTCAACGCTTTGCGGATACCTTTCTCAAACGGGTCTTGCTCCACTACACGTTCTTTCACGGCAATAGACTCCCCTACCAGTTGCTGCAAACGGCTGTAATCCACATGGTCTAAATCAAAACCCACCAATTCACTCCAATGGCGGGTATCGCTGATTAACCCATGCTTCAGCATTTCGGCATATCCCGACAACAGGTTCGCACGGTCGAGCGATTTCAGAAACTCACAATCTATCAATACGCTCTGCGCCGGTGCAAAGGCGCCGATTTCATTCTTCAGACCGTTGAAATTGATGCCGGTCTTGCCTCCCACCGAAGCGTCAACCATTCCCAACAAGGTAGTCGGGATATTAATCATCGTGATTCCCCGCTTGAAAGTAGCGGCGGCAAAGCCTCCCAAATCGGTGACCATACCTCCACCTAAGTTTATCATCAGAGAACGGCGTGTGGCTCCTTTTGTGCTCAGCTGCGTCCATACGTATGCCAATGTTTCCAGATTCTTATGAATATCCTCTACTCCGATGCTTATCTCGACTGCCTCTTTCAGATAAGGGAACTTACCGATAATCGGAAGACAAAACACGTGTGTATGTTCATCTGTCAAGATAAATACCTTGTCATGCTCACTTTTCGTTACGGCTTTCTGCAAATCATTTTCCAACTGACTGCAAATCACCACCTCTTGCGTACTCATAGTCGTTCGTTTATTTTTCGGCAAAAATAGAAAAAAGTTAGCAGCAGAGCGAAGACGTTAACATATATTCAGAATGAAGGATTAAACCTTACCGCACCTTTCCTGTCAAACAAACGAAAAATCAGTTTTAGATACAAACAAGAACAGCAATGAAAACATGGGTTATGGGGTTACTACTGATGTTCGCAGGAACAACCGCCTTTGCACAAGGCAACAGTAGATTTGGTAAAGTTTCAGGAAGTGTCATAGATGCCGGCGACAAGATGCCGGTTATGGAAGCTACGGTACAGGTATTGTCTTTGCCCGACAGCACGATGGTCACAGGGCAATCGACCGACCTCAACGGACGCTTCTCCATCAATGTGCGTCCGGGAAACTATGCGTTGAAAATTTCATTTATCGGCTATTTGTCCGATGTAAGACGCATTTCGATTACAAAAGCGAAACCGAATGTCAACATCGGAACAGTAGAAATGCAGATGGATGCCGTGATGCTGGAAGCGGCTACCGTAGTCGGACAGGCACCCGAAGTGACTGCTGTTGCCGACACCTTAGTATATAACAGTTCGGCTTACCGTGTGCCCGAAGGTTCCGCACTGGAAGAACTGGTGAAAAAGCTTCCAGGCGCCGAAGTGGACGAAAGCGGTAAAATCACCATCAACGGAAAAGAAATCACGAAAATCATGATAGACGGGAAAGA
>ULRR01015499.1_pt1 | contig 15234 bp, 17 predicted proteins | sample 1955651 | NCBI WGS metagenome assembly ULRR01 (sample SAMEA4835688, study PRJEB28245) | human gut metagenome | biome: gut microbiome; material: fecal sample | place: Denmark | collected 2008
TAATTTTTCTGTGTGACTGTCCGATTTGATATTGCAATTTAGTGAAATAGGACAAATACTACGTGAACTTTGTAAATGGAAAGGAGTAACTGTATTATCGGCTGAAGCTTGTCCAGATCATATACATATGATGTTAGAAATACCGCCAAAGTATAGCATCTCAGGATTTATGGGATTCTTGAAAGGGAAAAGCAGCTTAATGATATATGAGAAATGGGGAAACATGAAGTATAAGTATAGGAATAGACAGTTTTGGTGTAGAGGATACTATGTGAGTACGGTGGGGAAACAAGAGAAAGTGATAGAAAGATATATAGAAAACCAGTTAAAAGAAGATGCAATGAGTGAGGAATTAACATTGAATTTTGAAGACCCGTTTACGGGTAGCAAGAAGTAGGATGCAAGTGAACAGGCCGCAAGCGCGTAGACGCGCCGCTGGTAAGATAGGCCCTTGGGCCGCATAAGAAGAACCACCGGCTATGCCGGTGGGTTTCTCTTTGATGCACGAATATGAGTCCTGACAAAATTTAAAAGACAAGGGCACTGCTATATTTCTTTCATTCCTGTAGAAAGACCGCCGGACTTCTATAAATCCACAGTGATCTAAAGCATACTGATATTACTTCCAAAGAACTGATTCGCTGAGCGGACGGCGGGTCTTATTCCGATGAACATCTTCTCCGCGGTATCCGAAAGCTGCCATCACGGCGATCCCGAAATGTTCCGTATCGAAAAGGCCGTGCTCTTCTCCCAAAAGCCTATCCATCTCCTTGGGTATAAATCCTTCCAAGGGGCACGAATCAATTCCCATGAGCGCTGCCACGGCCATCATATGTGCCATGACGATGTACGCCTGTTTCCCCGCCCAGTCAAAAGCGCTCCGTTCGCTTTCCAGCGTTTTGAAATCATTTTCTGAGAAATTACCGTAAGCGTTTCTGTAAAATTCATAGACTTCATCAGGTACCTGGTGGACGTCCTTCAGCATATGCCTGATGTAATCCGAGCCGAAAGTGATATCTGCTTTTTTCCGTGCCAGGAATACCACGAAATGGCTGGCATCCAGTTTGTCCTTAATGCCCCATCCGAATTCCTTCATTTCTTCACGAAGCGTTTTGTCCTGAATGACAAGTATTTTCCACGTTTCCAGTCCGAAAGAAGTCGGAGCCAGACGGGCCGTTTCCAAAAGCACTTCAAAGTCTTCCGGCGGAATAGTTTTTTCGCTGAATCTTTTTGTCGCATAGCGGTACTTCATAGCGTTCAGCAGTTTTTCTTTGTTAAAATTTGGTTTTGCCGCATTGACCGTTTCAATAACGGTTGATTCTCCATGATTCATAAGGCACTCCTTCATAACTGTTATAATACTGTTTGTGCCCTAAGATTATCTTCGTTTTCGAATTTTGTCAATATAGATTTCATTTCTTCTCTTTTTTCATACCCATCCCGGTTAGCATCCCATAAGTATTAAGTATAAGGATATATTTTTTTACCGCTTCTTTAGTTTTTCTGGAGAAAAGTATTCTATCATTTGCAAATACTGAACAAAAGAAGTAAAATGTACATATATTAAATCGACAATTTTAAAAATATTTAATCATGGGGCATATATGATTCGGAGTTACGATAAAAAATATTTAAAGATCGCATTGCCTGCGGCGCTAGAAGGTCTCTTCATGATTCTCCTCGCTTCCGCGGATTTAATCATGGTCGGCACCTTGGGGGCTGTTTCCATTGCGGCGGTCAGTATTTTCCTCCAGCCGCGGCTCGTCATTCTCTGCTTTACCCGTTCTCTTGCTTCCTCCGTGACTCTTCTTGTTTCCCGGGACGCCGGACGGAATGACAGGACAAACGCCTCCGATATCCTGAAGAAATCTATTTTCATCGGAGCCATCGTCCTTCTGTTCATCCATAGTATCTTTTATCTGTTCCTCGAAGATATTTTCTACCTTATGGGCGCAAAGACAGAATATATGGCGGAAGCTCTCGCTTATGGAAATATTGCGCTGCTTTCCGTTTTTATTTCTTCATTCACCCTCTTTTTCCAGGCAGTCCAGCTTGGCTTCGGCCAGACAGCAATCATCATGAAGACAAATATTCTGGGAAATATAGTGAATGTCATCATGAATTTCATCCTGATCTTCGGCATGGGGCCGATTCCTGCCATGGGTGTCGCCGGCGCGGCAATCGGCACGGTCATAAGCACCATTTTCAGTCTGTGCTGGACGATTTATCTTATGAAAAAAGACCACCTTCTTGAAGGAGGTTCTTTCATTCCCGACCAAGCGTATTTCAAAAAAGTCACACCTATTTTCCTTTCTGTTTTCAGTGAACAGGGTTTTGAGCGTATAGGCATGGTTCTTTTCACCCGCATGGCTGCGAGCCTTGGCACGATTCCCTTTGCCGTCCACAGTATCTGTATGAATATTGCCGATATTTACTGGGACTACATCGTAGGATTCGGCAAAGCGAGCATGGTCACCGCAGGGCAGTCTATCGGCAAAAAATCGGAAACCGAATGGCACGCGTTTAAACGGGCAGGCATTAAATGGACTCTGATCTGTTCCACCGCCGCGTTCACCCTCACTGCCGTTTTCAGAGAAGAAATCTTTTCCTTCTATTCTGCCGATCCCGAAGCGCTTGCTATGAGCGGCATCGCTATGCTTATCTGCGCTGTTGTGAATTTTCCGGCAGGACATGCCCTCGTCTGTGCAGGTATCCTGCGCGGCAGCGGAAAGACCGCTTCTGTTGCGGCGTATGCTTTCGTAAGCATCACGATTCTCCGTCCTATCATGACAGCATTCTTCCTTTTTGTCATGGGATGGGGCCTTGTCGGCGCATGGTGCGCCCTTTTACTTGACCAATGCATCCGCGCCTCTTGCGCGACTGTCCTGCTTCACCGCCTCCAAAAAGCCGGATGGAATAAAATGATTGAAAAACTGGCGTAAATATGCCCGCTGTCCATCGGATGGCGGTTTTTTACCGGCAGATATATTTGAAATATTTCTTACTTCCGGCCACGAAATCACGAGAAAATATTCTTTTGCTTTTTCCTGTATTATAATTTAAATGGCAGCCGTTAAAATAAGTTTTCTTATTTGCGGAGACAATGATGAATTTTTCTGAAGAACTTTCTTTCAATCAAAAAATAATTACCGAAGTACACCCCTTTGAAGCACCTGTCCTTACCCGGTTTAAACTGAAAAGTGTAAAAATCTTGGGACTGGCTGCCGAATAATATATCCTTTCAAAACTCATTAGTTTTATAAAGGAGAAATCAATTTATAGCACTATACGCTCCAAACGGCAAAATCGTCTGCGTGGAAATTAATAATAAAAAAGTCTGTTTGAAACGATTTTATAATCGGCAGGCGGTATAATGCTTGTATCGGAAAATCCAAGATGCATACCGATACAACTCAATCGGTTTAACTGCCAAAGTATTAGAATTTTAGGATTAGCCGTTCTATGCAATCTGATATTCAATAACTTTTATTGAGGAGAAACAAGTATGAAAGTAATAGGTGCCAATTTCGCTAAAAAAGTTGAAATTAATAATACCGGTAAAAATATAGTTTTAGGTTATACAGATAAAAGCGGGAAGTTCCGCGTTATCCGTGTCGACAAGGATCTGGAAGTCTGGGAACGAATCACTGAAGAAAATAAATTTAAATTTGGCCCATCGATGGGGTGGGGGTTCTTAGGTGCTGTTATCCTCGGCCCTATCGGAGCTATTGCCGGTATTCTTCTCAAAGGCCGAGCAAAACAGTGTACAGTGGCTTGCGTATTTACGGAAAGCCGCCGATGTGCTATTGAAATGTCTCCGGAAGAATTTACCACCTTCCAGTTTGCTGCCCCTGCCGGGTCGGATGTCGAAAGTATCCGGGCCGAGGCAGCAAAACTTGTAGAGATGGCAGAAGCCGAAGAAGCTGCAGAAAAAGAAGCCGTAGCGAATGCGGCCACTGCGGCAGAGACTCTGCTGAAGCTAAAACAGCTTTACGATGCAGGGGTTCTAACTGAAGAGGAGTACGCGGGAAAACGAGAAAAGTTAATAGAGAAATTATAATTGCAATATAAAAAAATCCCGCTATTGTACCGTTAATACGACAGCGGGAATGTAATACTCCAACCGAAGCTGATTACGTTTATGAGAATAGCACACAGCCGACCTACTTTTTAAAGGAGGCTGTTTTTTAATACAGCAAAAGCCGTTATCCATGCTCGGCATTCATCCGATCAGCAGCATAAAAATCTATTGAATGAAGACCGGACTTCATATAGGAAAGCTTTTTAGAGCATAACCGTACAATTATAAAAACGAACTCCCCATCTTACAAAATTCTGTAAAATGGGGGGTTCGGATAAACATATTCTGGTGACCCAAGAGAGATTCGAACTCCCGACACCTTGATTCGTAGTCAAGTGCTCTATCCAGCTGAGCTATTGGGCCGTATATGGCAGGGGCAGAGGGACTCAAACCCCCAACCTACGGTTTTGGAGACCGTTGCTCTATCAATTGCGCTATGCCCCTGTATTTTTACATAGATACCATCTATGTGACTGCAATATAATAACAAATATCTTCGGAAAAAGCAAGCAATTTTCTAAAATGATCCCTCTTCTTCCTTTCTTCAACAGGCTCTTTTCCTTATAGATAAGTGCCCGTTGAATAGTATAAAGTGATCCCGAGGAGGGTACATCTTGTAAATGACAGCAATAAGACAACATGGTACAATAAAATTATTCACAGGAATATTAATTTTTTCCTTTTCTTACTTTATCCGATAAAATCTGATAAGCATGTACATATTTATAAAGTTGTGCACAGTTATTCACAGTTATTCACAGATTTATCCATCTTTTAAACAGACCGAGTATGAAAGGATGTACAAATGGAAATTTTTGAACTCTGGACACATGTCTTAGAGGAAATAAAAATTAAAAATCCCGAATATTATAATAACTTTTATAGTTTCATTTTTCCCATTTCTTTTTCCGATGGTATTTTCACAGCCATATCCACCGTTCCTTATATGATTCCCTGGATTAATGCTGTCTACAAGAAGAAAATAGAGAAAATTCTTTCTGAAAAAAGTGGAGTCTCGGTAAAACTTGTTCTTAAAACCCAGGAAAGCAGCGACGTTCCTACTGCTGAACCGACACCGGAAATACCTGTTGTTACTGAAGTTTCCGAAAATTTTGGAATACCTTCTCCTTCTTCCATGTCCGATACGGAAAAAAAGGAAAACTCTCATGCTTCAGTAGACTCCCATAAAACAGAAGAAAATATGGAGATTTATGATAAACCTGCAGTGCCTGATTTTATGAATATCAAACCGCAAAATCCGGAAGAAGTTAAACTTCCCAGTATTTTGGATAATCCATCTTCCATCAGGCATTCTGCCGTTCCTCTTCCGGTTAAATCTCCGGAAAAGAAATTTTCTTATAAATTCGACGATTATACTTTCGATAATTTTGTCCATGGCAACTGTAATGAAATTGCTTTCCAATCAGCCCATGCCATCGCTCTTTCCTGTGAAGAATATACGGATTCTCCCGATACTAATTATTCTAAAAAAAAGCCGGAAGCCAGTAATTATAATCCACTGTTCATTTACGGCCCTTCAGGTTTGGGCAAGACCCATCTTCTTCTTGCTATTTCCAATTATGTAAAAACTCACCGTCCTGATCTTTCCGTTCTCTTTGTAACGAGCGAGAACTTTACGAATGAACTCATTGAATCAATTCGCAGCGGAAAGATGCAGGAATTTCGTGAAAAATACCGCACTGTGGATTACTTGCTTATTGATGATATTCAATTTTTTAACGGTACGAAAGAATCATCCCGTATGGAAATTTTCAACACTTTTAACGCGATTGCTGACAATGATAACTACATCATTACGACAAGTGACCGTACACCGAGCGATCTGAAAGATTTTCATGAACGCTTGATAACACGATTCTCCAGCGGTATGATTGCCCATATTTCTCCTCCTGATTTTGAAATTTGTTCCATCATTCTGCAGAAGAAGGCGGAACGCTCCCATATCGATATGTCTGAAGAAGTAATTTCTTTTATTGCGGGAAATGTCAATTCCAGTGTCCGCGAACTGGAAGGTGCTTTCAAACAGGTTGTCGGTTATTGCCAGATCAAGAATGTTCCCCTTACTTTGGAAAACGCCCGGGACGCCCTTGCCGATATTATCAAGGTGGATCTTTACAGTCATTTATCTGCCGAAACAATCATTGATACTGTCTGCAAGTATTATAATGTAAAGAAAGAACAGGTTTTAGGCAAATCCCGTCCCAAAAATGTGGTCATTCCGAGACAGATGGCAATGTATATTGCCCGCGAAGAACTGAATGATTCTTTTCCCTCTTTGGAAAAATATTTCAATAAAGACCACAGTACGATTGTCCATGCTTACGAACGAGTACAAAAAGAACTCAAAAATAATGACAGGACGAGAAAAGAACTGAAAGATATATTAACTCTTCTCAAAAGGAAAAGGTAAAATACTTGTTTAAAAAACAATTTTTTGGATAAATAAATTGTTTATAACTTGTGAATAAATCATTTTTTATAAAAAACTGTTTATTCAGTGAATAAAAATTTTCATTATTCACAAAGTTATTCCCTTCGAAAAAGAAAGAAAATATATCCTTTGCACAGACTTATTCACTTATTCACACAAACTACTTCTACTGCTTTTATTTTTTATAATTTATATTAGTAAAGGAGCTACCATGAAAGTTACATTCCAAACGCAGGACTTATGCCACGCTTTAGAAAGAGTACAACGCGCAGCACAAACAAAAGTCACATCAAACACAAATAATGGTTTTTTTATTTCCGCTGAAGACGGAAAAGTCGAATTTCAAGCTAATGATTATTCCATTGGCATCCGTACTTTTTGCGAAGCTGATGTGGAAGAGCGGGGATCCGTTCTCATTTCATCACCCCATCTTTTGTCTACCATAAAAATGATGCCTTCCGGTCCGGTTGTTATGGAACAGAAAAAAGGCGAAAGTACTGTTTTCTTTAAGGCTGGCCAGTATAATTCCCATTTTCCCACAAGAGATACGGCAGAATTTCCGCTGGTTACGGAAATTGATCATACGTTCCATGTAAATATGAAATGCAAAGATTTTGCAGAAATGGTAAATCTCGTTTCCTTTGCTGCCTCTACGGACGCGAAAAATCCTATTTTTACCGGTATTCTCTGTGATATTAATGAAAACGTATTTACTATGGCCGCTACGAATTCTCATCGTTTGGCGGCAAGAGAGATATCTCTTGAAGAAATACCGACAGGAAAAGGGAATTTTATTGTTTCCGCTTCTGTACTTCAGGATGTGATCCGTCTTCTTCCTGTCGGGGAAGATGATATGATGGAAATATCCTGGGCGAGCCGGCATGTTGCTTTTTCTTTCGGGGAGACATATTTCCTTTCCAATCTTATTAATGGCGTTTATCCCGATTATAAGAGAGTATTCCCGTCAAGTTTCGATTTAAATGCGACTTTGGATCTGAAGGATTTTGAAGAGGCTGTCCGTTTTGTCAGTCCGATTTCCAGGGATATGAGTTATAAGACAATTAATTTTAAATTTGAAAATGGAACGCTGGAAGCTTTTGAGGAAGATCCCGATATCGGCCGTTCTGAAACATCCATTCCGGCAGAGTTGGACGGTGCTGATGTGAAGATTACTTTTAACTGCACTTATGTGGAAGATATTCTGAAACATTCGAAAGGGGAAAAGATCATTCTTCATGTAAAGAAAAATGGACCTATGGTGGTAGAACAGGAAGAAGATAAGGCGTATCGCTATGTTGTAACGCCCATGAGAGGCCGCTGATGAAAGAAATAGAAATATATGGAGATTATATTCAGCTAGATCAATTTTTGAAAAAGGAGAATATAATCTCTTCCGGCGGTGAAACAGGAGATTTTATAAAGAATCATGAAATTTTTTTGAATGGAATCATTATTCAGGAAAAAAGAAAAAAAATTCGTCTTGGAGATGACCTTTCTCTTGATGGAGAAGTCTATAAAATAATTGAGGCGAAGAAATGAGATGCGGAAAGACCCATCTCATTGAAATACGAAATTTTGAAGATTTTTCTATTGATCCTGCCGAAAATATGACTGTTCTCACAGGTAAAAACGGTACGGGAAAAACGAATATCATTGAGTCGATTTATTTTGCTTCTGTGGGAAAGTCTTTCCGCACAAGCAATGATGAGGAATTGATCCGTCTTAATAAAGAAGAAGGAACGATTCTTTTGGACTTTAGCGTTCGCGGTGTAACGCATGAAATCAAAATTAAATTGTCCCGGAACAAAGGCAAAAAAATTTTGATTAATGAAACGGCCACGAAAAAAAGAGAGCTTATGGGAATGTTCCGTACGGTGCTTTTTACGCCGGATGATCTTCAGCTGATCAAAGGAGCGCCGCAAAACCGCCGTCGATTTATTGATTTGGAAATTTCCCAGGTTAGTCCGAGATATTATGAGGAAATACTTCGTTATGGCAGGGCCGTACAGCAGAGGAATGCGGCATTTAAAGAAGCTCGTTTTCATGGATTTACGGCGGATGTGGATGTATGGGATATGCAGATTGCCAAAGGAGCATCGTATATCGTAAAGAAAAGAATGGAAACCATAGGAAAAATAAATGAAATCGTTTCTTCCATGGAATCGCTTTTGACTGATGAGAAAGAAAGTATTTTAATCAAGTACAGGAAAAGCGGAAATCAGGAAGAACGGTTTGATGAAGAATGGTACTTGGAAAAACTGGCTCTTTCCAGAGAAGAAGACAGCCGTTTTTGCCATACTTCCATCGGTCCGCATCGGGATGACCTGATTTTTCTTATGAATGGAAACGATATTTCTTCTTATGGTTCCCAAGGGCAGCAGCGGACAGCCATTCTGTCCGTGAAGCTGGCGGAACTGGAATTTGTGAAAAAGGAAACAGGTGAATATCCTCTTCTTTTATTGGATGATGTGGGGAGCGAACTTGATAAAGAACGAAGAGATGCTCTTTTCTCTTATCTCATTGAAAAGGAAATTCAGACTATCATCACAACGGCCGATGAATCTCTTGGTGCTTATGGAAAAGAAATAAAAATAGAAGGATAATGTGTTTCACGTGAAACTGAGAAAAAAGATAAGCCTTTTATGGAAGCTTATATTTTTTACTCAGTTTTATTTTGTTTGAAACAGGGATTATGGGATGAAAAGGGGATGAAAAGAAAGATGTTTCAAATAATTATTTTTTATTGATAATGTCAAATTTTGTTTCCGGCATATTGCGGAGGGCGGTTTCCGCTTCTCTTAAGGAAATATCTTTTAGCGGTTTGTGAAGAATCATGGAAAGGAGGATCCGTTTGTTAAGAGAACTGTCAATTTTCCTGTAAATATTTTCCCGTATTCTCTGTATGAGTGTTTCTCTGCCTTCTTCGTAAGCTGTATATTCACAGGGAATCTTTTTGTAAATTTCGTTGTAGGAAAGATGGGGGGTTTCTTTTAAAAGAAGCATGATTTTTCCTATTTGGGACTGTTCTTTTTTATTTTCGCAGACAGTGCAGGTATTTATGCCGGGAGGGATAAGGTCACCGCAGATGGCACAGGGATGCCAGCCGGCCCGGATTTCTCCTTTCCTTTTTGCTGCGGCGGCTTTCATCATTTTTGTAAAAAGGTTGCGGGTATTATTGTCAGAGATGTAAAAGCCGGTCCATTTATCGATAGAATTCCGCTCTTCTTCTGAAAGGGGAACGGAATATATCTTTTCTTCTTTTTCCCGCCGGTTGTTTACAGGGGCAAGAGAGGATTCCGGGGGGCGTTCGATTTTCGCCCGGCCTGCAACGAAGCGTATATCTGTGTACTTTTTCCCGTAATCGTCTTCTCTGATCCGTTTGAGAAGATCCGCTTTCATCATATAGAGGTGGTTCATCCAGACGGAATTGGTGACGGTAATATAAAGTGTCTGTTTCCTTTCAAAAGAAATGTAAGATTCCCGTGCGATCATGGAACCGGCGATATGTTTCCATTTGTTTTGCAGCTGCCAGAAACGAAATGACGGATTGGAAAAGAGAGTTTTTCCTTCCTTTGAAAGTTGGAATACTTCCGACAGGTTTGACAGACGGCCTGTTCTTTTTTCATTATTCTTTCTTTCCATCAATCCAATCCTCCTTTTCTGTTTTTTCTATTATACTAGATAATTCAATTTTATTTCATATAAACGCTTCAAAAGGAATATAATAAAGATGTAGATATCTTTCGTAAAGGAGGACGCCATGGAAAACATAAAAAAAGGAAAAATTGATATTGATCGGTATCGCGTAAAGGAAAATGAAAAAGTGAATTTGAAAAAGTTTCCTACGAAGCGGGATGTGAATATCGATAAAGGAGAAGTGAAGAGCGCCTTTTTTCCTGAAGTGATTGAACAATTGAAATTATATCAGGAAAAACTGTATGCCCAGAATACATACGGGCTTATTATCGTACTGCAGGCGATGGACGCGGCAGGGAAAGACGGTACGGTCAATCATGTTTTTGCGAATCTGGATCCCGGCGGCGTTTCCGTGGCATCTTTTAAGCAGCCGACAACGGAAGAAAAAGATCACGATTATATGTGGCGCATCAATAAAGCACTTCCGCCGAGGGGAAATATCGGTATTTTCAATCGTTCCCATTATGAAGATGTCATTGTAACGCGTGTTCATAATTTAATCAGCACTGGCCAGCTGCCAAGAGATTTGATTGACAGGAATATCTGGATGGAGCGGTATGAGCAGATTAATAACTGGGAAAAGTATCTTCACCAGAATGGCTTTTACATGGTTAAAATTTTCCTTCATGTATCCAAGGAAGAACAGCAGAAAAGGCTTATCGATCGTATTTTTAACCATGAAAAGAACTGGAAATTTTCCATGGGTGATATTCATGAAAGAGAACATTGGGATGAATATCGGGAGCTTTATGAAGAGCTTTTGGAAAATACGTCCAAGGATAGGTCTCCCTGGTATATTGTACCGGCAGATAATAAATGGTTTACCCGTTATGTGGTGGCGCTCATTACTCTTGGTGTGCTGAAAAAGATAGATCCGAAGTTTCCGAAATTATCTCCTGAGGAACAGAAGCAGCTGGAACGGTTCAGGGATATGATAAAAAAGGAAACAGACAAGCCGTTGGAAGAAATAAGAAAAGAAATGGAAAAAGAAGAAAAATAAGAAACGGTTGTATTTCTTTAAGGGGGAAAAAATGGAAGAAGAACGCATAAATACGGAGAAAATTGAAAAAACAGAAAAGAAAGTAAAAATTGATATCGACCGGTATCGTGCAAAAGAAGGAGAAAAAATCAGTCTGAAAAAGTTCCCCACGAATTGTGATATGGATGTGGACAAGGAGTATGTGAAGACTGTTTCTATGACAGCAGCACTGGAAGAATTGTCTCTGTACCAGGCGAAGCTGTATGCCCAGAATACATATGGGCTTATTATCGTACTGCAGGCGATGGACGCGGCAGGGAAAGACGGCACGATTAAGCATGTATTCTCTCATCTTGATCCGAACGGTGTCCATGTCGTTTCTTTTAAGCAGCCGACAACGGAAGAAAAGGATCACGATTACATGTGGCGTATCAATAAGGCACTGCCCCGCCGGGGAAATATCGGTATTTTTAATCGTTCCCATTATGAAGATGTGGTGGTTACCCGTGTCCATGATCTGATTGAAAATGATAAGATTCCCAAGGATCTGGTAAATAAAAATATTTGGAAAACCCGGTATCGCCAGATCCGTGACTGGGAAAGATACCTGGCGGAAAACGGATTCCATATAATCAAGATCTTCCTTCATGTTTCCAAAGATGAACAGCGTGACCGTTTGGCGGAACGTATTTTAAACAAGAAGAAAAATTGGAAATTTTCTCTATTGCCGATATCAATGAACGCCGTTTCTGGGACAGGTACCAGGATCTGTACAGTGAAATGATTGAAGAAACATCAACAGAAAAAGCGCCGTGGTACATCGTACCGGCAGATAATAAATGGTTCACCCGGTATGTGGTGTCTCAGATCGTTTTGAAAGCAATGAAAGATATCGCGCCGAAGTTCCCCGAGATGTCGAAAGAAATTAAGGACCAGCTGGAAGAATTCAAAAAGCTGATTGAAAGCGGAAATATAGGAATGATTGAGGAAATGCAGGATGTAATGAAAGGAGGAAATAAATAGCAGTTCAAAAAAGCGAGGAGAAAGCTGTTTAATGATTATTCAAGTCGGGAAGGTTTTTCCTTATCATTGTCATGGCTTTCTTTGCATACTCCTTTTCTACAGAATAGTACTTTTGAATATGAACAAAGAGGGTATCTCCGTTTTAATTAAGAAAAGAATGTTTATGCTATAATGAAATAAATTAAGTTGATTAGTATGAAGGAGGAAAATATATGAAAAAGACAGCGGCGGTTCTGGCAGCTGCAATGGCGCTTACTATAAGTGTCTATGCGTCTCCTCAGACAGAATTTGCAAAAGGGCAGTGGGAAATTAATGCAGGGATGTGGAATACAAAAGCGAAGACCCGTACATATAAAGATAACGGCGCATGGAATTTCAACGGCGGAGTGACATACGGACTGAACGACAAGGCGGCGGCGCAGTTCCAGTACTATGGTCTTAACAGCGATGATACGGACGGCCGCAGCCATGAATTAAATCTGCTTTACAGTGTTCATCCTCAGGTGGCTTTATATACCGGGTATAACCATATCACTATGTCCGATTTTCCTACCGGTGTTTTCGGGGCGGAAAAACGGGAAAATGACATTGCCCAGATCGGTATCATCGCCCGCCAGCCGATCAATGAAGTTCTTGATTTATATGCAAAAGGCGCGCTCGGCTCAAAGAATACATCCATCTGGGAAGCCGGTGTGAATTTCGCTCTTGATGAAAACATCGACCTTAATGCGGGATACCGTTACCTGAATACAGAAGGGAGCAGAGATAAAAATGTTTCCTATCAGGGGTGGCTGGCAGGTGTTTCCTACCGCTTCGGCGGAGGCAGCGATAGAAAAGCCGCTTATTCTGGAGATGATATCGATTATTCCGCATTGGACAATAAAGGAAATAAAAAAGAGGCGGACACGGTGACCATCACTCCGGCAGAAGAAGAGACGGCGGTTCCGGAGAATGATTATTACTTTATCAGTATTCATTTCGGAAATGATTCCGATACTCCCCGCGCTGATCAGACGGCGAATCTGGATGCTTTTGTCAAGGCGGCAAAAGAAACAGGTCATACTTTCAAGCTTGTAGGACGGACAGATTCCAACGGGTCTAAAGAGTACAATGATGATCTTGCTATCCGCCGTGTAAAGAAGGTGGCGGACTATGCGGTGGCTCACGGCGTAGATCTGAGTCATCTGGTGGGTATGTACAAAGGGGAAGAAGCACCGGTAGATACGAATGATACGGAAGCCGGCCGTGCGAACAACAGACGCGTAGATATATTTGAACATAAATAAGGGATAAGCCGACAGCTTTGCTCTTCTTTGGGCAAGGCTGTTTTTTCCGGGCGGAGTCTTTTTGCCCCGGAGTGTCTATGACGGACTGTCAGCAGTATCCCCTCCCCTTTCTCTGCGGCACGAAAAAAGACAGCTTTATCTTTTATAGGATAAGGCTGTTTTTGTCTGTGCTGGATCATTTATAAGAACTCTGATCAGATCCCGGCGGCATAGAGCGGAATGATGTTAATGACCGGTTCCTCATAAGGATGGATCTCTTTGACAGCGGCCATCGTTTTTTCCAAATTTTCTTTTTTTATGGTGACTTCCACTTTATATTCTTCTTCTTCACTGATTTCATTTTTTTTGCCGATGTAAGGAGTCGTTCCTTCCAAAGGACGCCATGTTCCCTTGACGGGACTGTAAGAAAGGCAGCTGTCATAGTTTCCTATATGCCCGGCATCCACCGATTGGAGTGCTTTTTGCAGGATGCGGAAATGGGTAGTGGGAATAAATATTTCCAGTTTCAGATATTGTATAGTCATTATTACCTCCCTTTTTGGCTTATAAAGAAAGAATCATTTCTATAAGTTCATCAGGTGAAAAAGCGATCCGTTCCGCTCCGTGGTTTTTAAGAAATTCTCCGGTGCGGAACCCCCAGGCAACGGAAATGCTTGGGAATCCCCCTTTCTTTCCTGTCATGATATCCACTTCCGAATCACCGATGTAAACGATTTCTTTTGCCTTTATTCCTAAATGGCGGGCTATTGATAAAATCATTTCCGGATCCGGCTTAATGGCCATTTCCGGGTTTCTTCCGATGGAAATATCAAAAAGACCGGGGAACAGATTTTTTGATAGGCTCTGCACATGTTCATCGTCTTTATTAGATGCTACGGCACAGCGGATACCTTTTTTCCGGAGGGTGCGAATAACTTCAGGTATACCGCTGTAAGGTTTTGTTTTGATTTGGTTATGGGTTCCATAGTAAGAAGTAAAGACGTCCATGAGTTCGTCTATTTCTTCTTCAGTGGCGGGAATGTCTTCCACCGGAATCGTGTTCCCCGCCAGTTCCAGATCTTTTGCTGAAAATCCTTTTGCCATGGCGATGGCTTTGATCATGTCGAGACGCATGGCCCAGCCGAAGCAGAGTTTCACTGTTTCCTCGGAGTGTCCCCCCTTATGTCCTGTTTCTACAAGTGCGTAGTTCAGAGAATCAGTGAGGTCGCCGATGGTATTTAAAATGGTACCGTCCATATCAAAAACAGCAGCTTTGATCATTTTATCTCCTTATAAATGTTTCACGTGAAATATGAGTTTAGAAAGTTTTTTTCAAACGGAGTCCGGGAAGGATGAAAAGGAAGATTACGGCAAGTCCTATGAAGAGCGGATCAAAAGGAAGCTTTACCAATGCGGCGGTGATAGCGGCAATGGTACTTCCCGCCATAGAGAACACTGCCCAGTCCGCATTGAGATGGCCCGGCCAGAAAACAGCAAGCGTGAGAGGCAGAAAGATGCCTCCTCCCCGGAGTCCCATAGAAAGATAATTCCAGAAAAGTATTTCTGTCCCCCTGTTCATGATGGCGATAAGGGATGCCAGAATCATGACGGCAAGGACGGTCAGCTTTGTCAGGCGGAGAAACTTTTTGTCATCAGTAATTTTCAGCAGGGGTGAAAGAATATCATGGGAAATCATAGTGCCGATACCCAGTGACAGTCCCCCGATACTTCCCAGTAG
>ULRR01029124.1_pt1 | contig 15191 bp, 15 predicted proteins | sample 1955651 | NCBI WGS metagenome assembly ULRR01 (sample SAMEA4835688, study PRJEB28245) | human gut metagenome | biome: gut microbiome; material: fecal sample | place: Denmark | collected 2008
ACGCCGCCGCCCCCGCCTATGGAGCGCCCTAAGCAAAATGCTCCCCTTTCCCTTCCATTTCTTAAAAGAGCACTCCGCTCCACGGGAAAAATTATTTTGAAGCCGCTGCACCCGCAATGCTGGAAGATATGCATATTATGATGTCCTATCCTATTTTTATAGAGCAAATGCAGTTCAGTTAAATTGCAGATTTTATAAAAACAACTCATTTGCCTTCTATTTTGCTCCGGCAATAAATCGTTCGGTTGGTTTATCAGTTTGACGATAAATATATTCGTCATCGCCGCAACCTTGCAGCACAATCTCGTCATCAGTGTACCGCTTGACGCACCACATAAATCCTTTGCTTGTTTCAATGCACCTTCCAAGCTCACATTGCTCGGTCGGTATGGTTATTTCTCTTGCTTCATACGAAAAATCACAGTAAAATCTGCACCAGTTCTCGCTGTTATCTTTGTAGTTGCGTATTCTGAAAAACTGCCCGCCTCCAAATATGCCGAGATCAAAAACGATATTATAAGATGCACCGCAATAGATATTGACGTCTTGAGGTTTGATTGAAAATATATACTCAGTTTTCCCCGTACACAAGAAAAAATGGAATTCGTCAGGCTTGGCGGAATAACTGTCGGCCATTCTCCAAAGCATTAAACATTTTGGAATACCGGCTTCTCTAACCTTTGGCAAAGGTGCGCCGCTGTGATCGACAGCAAAATATTCTAATCGGCGCATGTTTTTTTGGCATTGGGATCATATGCCTCTGTCAGGTACAGGGCCATTCTTTCGCTATTGGAAATTGCTGTGTGTGAATCATTATCCTCAAGTAGATATGCATATTCACTTTTTTTATTAAGCTGATCTCTTTCGCAGAACGCTGTCAGCCTTTTTTTGTTTTCAAAGCCCTTATATAGTTTTGCGCCCAAAATATTTTTATCGGCAGAGCAATAAAATACAAGTGCGAATTTCTCGGTCTCAACAATCTCACAATTAGAGCCGCGATACACTCCGCAGGTAAAATACCCAACATCAGTATCAAAGGTGCTAATCCCATCTCTCAAAATAGAATCGGTGCTTACCGAAAATATCTTGCTAATAAGTACAATCTTCGCTATTTCCGGATAGGTTTGATCAAGTTCCCAGCGAGAAACGGTTTGACGCGTAGTGCCAAGCTTCGCAGCAAACTCTTCTTGTGAAAGGCCATGTGCGGTTCTGATTTGTTGTATTCTTTGTCCAAGCGTCATAACATGCACACCTTCTTCTTTTTCTTTTAATCTTATTATGCCTCTTATCTGGGAATATGTCTACCAAGCAAACATGGCATTATGTCACGCATTGAGTGACAAGCCAAATTATTCATTAAGTCGGATCTCAGGAGCTCAAAATAAAAAAATTCAATAGAGAAAAAATTGCTTCATTTTTTATAGAAAACGGAATTTGCCCATAAAGGAAGAAATAAGAAAAAGCAGCGCATAGGACGCATGTGCCGGCCTCTCGACTGTGTTTGGTTGACAAAATACACCCTGCTTAAAATTGGGAATACCAGCTTCGGAACGAGTCCTATTTTCGTTTTTACACTGCGATTTTCCGAATTTTACTTTTCGCCGCCTCATTTTTGCCCAAAGCAAAAGGCCATCCAAATCAGCTTAAATACAGAGACTGCACCATAGGAAAAAGAGGTCAGTTTTTAGATGTCTCATTTTTGAGTTCCAAATTGCGTCCTCTATTCACCTCCTTTTTAAGGATGGTACAAAAAAGATCTGGCTCATGGCCGAGCTGCAAATAAAAAAGCAGCCAGCAACTCAATCACTAAATTGCCAACCCTAGGTCTGATCCGCCCGGAGAATGGCCTCGCTTCGCCCGGCGTCATTCCCCCTTACGGCACAGCCGATGCTGACTTCACAGCTAAAGACATGCCGCCAACACGTTTTTAAAACGCCTCTCCCCCTCTCAGGGTTCGAACCCTTCCGAACGGAAAAACAAAACGCCGCATACTGACTTAGGCGGCGTCTGTTTTCTGGCGGAGAGGGCGGGATTCGAACCCGCGTGCGATTGCTCGCAAACTGATTTCGAGTTTTATCGCCGTCTGTTACTTACATGGTTTCTCCTGTCAGTTTCAGTCAGCCTTGTACGCCCACAAACCCGCATAAAATCTGGATTTTTTGAAGTAATCGCCTGAAAATGCTGAGAAATCGCCCATCGGTTCCAATCAGCGATTTTTCCGCTTTTGGAAAGAACTGCGGAAAGAACGGAAAGAACAAAACAAAGATGGTATAGACACACGAGACAAAGCGAATATCATGATTTCCCGAATGGGAAAAACCGCAAAAAGTTGGTAGCGACAGTGAGCCGTCGTGAGGGCGCTTGCAACCGAACAGGCGAGCCGAGCGTGACTTTTTGCGGAGAGGAGGAACAGTGAAGCGGGCGACTGATTTTCACTTTGTGGAAATCGGAGCAAGCGGAACTTGTTCCGACGAGGCAATACACGGACAGTTCGAATGCCGACAAAGCTTATCAAGATATGAGGTGTATTGTCATGAAAGAAAACGCAGTCAACTGGGACGCTGTTCCCGATGTGATCACGAAAGACCAGCTGTATCGCATTTGCCACATCAGCAAATCCACCGCCCTGTACCTGCTCCAAAGCGGGAAAATCCCCTGCGAGTACACGGGCAGAAAAACACGCTGCTACAAAATCAAAAAGGCGGATGTGATTGCCTATCTGGAAAACCGCAAGGTGTTCCCCGAAAGCTATTCCGCCCCGGCGGGCTGGTACAAGGGCGATTATACTGTCCAGATGGAGGAACAAGTTCCCCCAATCGTGCAGGAGCATTTGCGTCTGTATTATACCGAGCTGCTCTCCGGCTATCCCGATGTGCTGACCACACAAGTAGTTTCCAAAATCACCGGCTACGGAAAAACCGCCATCAACAACTGGTGCAATCAGGGGCACATCAAGTCTTTCCGGAAAAACAATGTCAACCATATTCCGAAGGTCTATTTGGTGGAGTTCTTCTGTTCCACCTACTTTCGCACCATCACCCGCAAATCGCCGTGGCATGTTCGGGCGCTGAAACGCTTCCCGGTCTGGAGAAGTCAGAAACAGACGGAAGAAGGAGAAAAGAAAAATCTTTAGCATATTAGGATAACTTGTTCCGGCAGAGGTACTGAATTGCCTTTGTCGGAACAGTTGTTTTTTTGTTCAAAAACAAATCGACAACAAGATATAGTGTATTTCAAAAAAGTCCTTGACTTTTTCGGTAATATAGATTATAATAATGGTAAGTTCTGATTGTTCAAAATTTCACAGGAGGAAATATTATGAGTAGAGAATTTGGAAAAAGGCTATCCAGCTTATTACAGAAACAAGGGATAACACAAAAAGAACTTGCTGACAGAATAAATACGACTGAAGCCACGCTCTCACGTTATGTTTCCGGTGACAGGGAACCAAAAGCGGATATGCTTGCAAACATCGCCACTGCTTTGCACACGACATCTGATTATTTGCTCGGTATTGAAAAGGACGAATTTAATTTTCCAAAGGTAGAGCGTTTATTGGCACGAAACGCCGCAATGATGTCAGAAAAACAAAAAAGAGCGCTTATTTCTGCTTTGTTTGGGGAGGATTAATCATTGGCATTCAGACTTTCAGACAATAGATGCGAAGAAATAAAAGAGATCGTTGTCAACACCTTTGAAGAGCTCGACATTCGCTGTATTCCAATTAGTGGTTTTGAAATAGCAACGAAACTCGGCGCAATCGTAGTCCCTTACTCCTCAAAATCCGTGGAAACGCACCAACTTATGCTTGAAGAAAGCGAGGATGGATTTACTATCAAGAAAGATGGCGTGTGGTATATTTTTTATAACGATGCAAAAGGCTACGGACGTATCAACAACACTCTTACTCACGAATGTGGACATATAGTGTTAGATCACACCGAAGAAAGTGAATTGGCAGAAGCCGAAGCAAAGTTTTTTGCAAAGTACGCTCTCGCACCGCCCGTCCTCATTCACAAATTAGAGCTAAAGGATGCCTACGAGGTTTACGAGCATTTTGACATCAGCCTTGAAGCAGCAGGCTATGCCTTCTCTTACTATCGTAAATGGTTGACTTACGGCAATAAGAATTATACCAATTACGAAATACGATTACTCCAGCTTTTCAAAGAAGCTGTGTAATAGAAAATTAAGAGAAAGGACGGTGATGTTATATGATTGTAAAGTCCGTACAAATAGAAAAAGCACTCAGCAAATTGCGGCAACAATTTACGAAGTGCGTTCTCTTTGGATGCGAGCATCCGATATTCTGCTATAGGTATTATGCCACATCTGAAGAAAAATTGCAAGAATTATTGATGTTTTTACAAAAACATTTTGCGGTTTTCTGCAAAATACAGATGAGGAGGGCATAATATATGTCAAGAAAAAATAGCTCCCGAAGTGGATGCAAAGATGTTTTTCATGCATTTTTAGTAAAAAATGCGACCTACGATAATCCCCTTGAAATCCCATGCTTGAAAATAGAATTGCGAAAACCGCAAAAACTAATTGCTTTTTCAAAGGCAATACACAGTAGCGATTATGATGCATGGGTACATTTTTACGAGGATGATACCGCTTTTGAAAGATTATGGAATAGACCTAATACCTATCTCCCTATCTTCAAAAAATTCAAAGGTGTTATATCTCCCGATTTTAGTGTCTATCGTGATATGCCGTTGGTGATGCAACAATGGAACATTTACCGAAGCCGAGCAATCGGACACTGGTTGCAAGAAAACGGAATACCCGTCATCCCAAATATACGATTTGGTGATGATCGTACATTTGAATTATCTTGTGCAGGTATAAATAAACACGGGGTAATCGCAGTAGGCTCGCACGGTTGTATAAAGCTACTGAACGAACGAAAGTATTTCATAAACGGCTTGAAATATGTCATTGACAAATTAAAGCCGCAAACCATTGTAGTCTATGGTGCAACACCGGACGAGGTATTCGCACAGTATAAAGAAGCGGGAATTGAAATACTGCAATTTGACAGTGACTTTATGCAAAGTCGAAAGGCGGTGGGTGCTTAATGGGTGCAGGCTTTCACGGCGGTTTTGGCAGAACAAAAGGTGGTCGAACTATTTATGAAGGGACTTCAAAATCGTCGGCATTAAGTTCGGTGTCCTCGTTGCCAAAAGAAATTCAGAGTAGTGCCAAATCGTTTTTTAAAGGCGGCTCGAATCACTATAATAGCTTTTCAGTTGAAACACTTAGTAATGGAAACTATCAAATAAAAATGGAAAACCCGGGAAGAGTCCCTGGATCAAAGGCCATATACTATAAGATTGTTGATTCTGAAGGTCGAACAGTACGTGTTTACAAGGAAACATATGATCATAACGGAAATTTAGTACATGTAAAGGAGAAATAATTATGAAAAAATATATTGATTTATATCGTGAATTGAAAATTAGTAAATCCGAGTTGCAACAAGCTATCGGTGAGGATCTTCACAATGTAAAGTGTAAAAAAGCTTCTCGTATCAAACGAAGTGATGTTGTAAATGCTATTCAACTTTTGCTTAATGGTACGATTGATAAAGATACATTAGTAGAGTGGGTTAATGTGATATGGTTTACGGAGCTGTTTGTGTTTGATGATAAAGATGCGGATAGCATCGTTAGTGTGCTGGAAGTATTGGAGACTATGGATGAAGATGGTGTTATCGTGTCAGAGGATGAGTTTTTAAAGATGATAACAGCGTTAACTTCAAATACAGAATATACCATGCCATGGTCATAATAAGATAAAATAATAAATTGGCTCACATCGCAGTTCTACGATGATCTTTGATACATTTTGCAGCGATGATGCTCCATTTGAAAGTTATCTGAAAGATTAATCTAAAATGAGCCTCCTTCCGGCAGAGCGTGCCGGAAGGAGGCTCATTTTATACCCGATAGGGTGTATTTGGCCTGTAAGCGCATAGATTTACACCTTATCGGGTATAATACCATTGATAACAGCTTATCCGAGAACTGGAGCAAGGAAAAGAAACGGTTCGGATGGACAAGGTCAACGTCGCTCTTGCCATGTTCGATATGGAAGCCGTCCCCGGCAGAAAGTATGACGAATAGCAGACGAAACTGCAATTTTGAAAATCGCACATTCGTAAAGCGAAACCTCCTTTGGTACAATGATGGTATCAAAGGAGGTTATCTATTATGGATAAAACAATATTTGAACAAACGGGCGGTACATACACCATGCAGGGTGATTACTGCCTACCCAATCTGACCTTACCACCCGAAGAAGAACGCCACATCTGCGTGTGAGCGCATCGCCGCCTGCGTTACTTAAAACAACATCATAAAATTCTCTACTACAATCTGCTCACTTCCGGCAAGCTCCGTTCCAACCTTGCAGATATAGAGGAAGAAGCACAGTCCCTCTTTCTTCGGTTGGTAAAAGAATACGCTGAAAAGGAAGGTGTGACTGAACAGCTTAAAGCAAAAAATCCAATGGAGTGGGTGCAGAAAATGAACAACATCCGCAATCGGGTGGCAGAAACCGTTTGTGCCGACTTGATTTTTGCGTAGCAACAGAAAAAGTGAGAAAAAAATTAGTCAAGCGCGATTTGCCGAATTATACTTGACTAATTTTAATTTTGTGATATACTATACTCAGAGAATCTATCAGCAGATAGGAGGACACCAGTCATGTTTATCGGCAGAGAGCGTGAACTTGCGGCGCTGAATAAGTTATACGCATCAGACAAGTTTGAATTTGTAGTAATATATGGCCGTCGCCGTGTCGGCAAAACGGCGCTAATCAGCCGTTTTATTGAAGATAAAAACGCCATCTATTTTATGGGCGTTGAGAGCAACGCCAAGCAGAATCTTGAAAATTTCAGCAAGAGCATTCTAAGCTTCCATACCGGCATGGAGGCTGAAACCTCTTTCCTGTCCTTTCAGGCGGCTTTGGAGTATGTGTTCAAGCTATCCGAAAAAGAACGGATTATTCTTGCAATCGACGAATACCCTTATGTCGCCCGTTCGTCGAAAAGCCTCGCTTCCACCATTCAGCTTTTGATCGACCAATACAAGGACACCTCCAAGCTGATGCTGATTCTCTGCGGCTCGTCCATGTCCTATATGGAAGACCATGTCCTTGCCTACAAAGCACCGCTTTACGGTAGGCGGACGGCGCAGATGAAAATTCTTCCCTTTGACTTTGAGGAGACCTGCTATTATTTCAAAAATTTCACTGATGAAGAGAAAGCCTATGTGTACGGCATTGTCGGCGGCACGCCGCAATATCTGCTTCAGATGAGTGATAAGCTGAGCATTGAGGACAATATTAAAAACACATTCCTGAATCCCAACTCCGCCCTGTTTGAAGAGCCGGAAAACCTGCTCAAGCAGGAGGTGCGGGAACCGGCGCTCTACAATGCGATCATCACAGCTATTGCCACCGGCGCTTCCCGTATGTCGGAGATTTCCGGAAAGGTTGGGGAAAGCACAAATATTTGCTCCGCTTATGTAAAAAACCTGATCTCCCTCGGTATTATCGAAAAAGAAACGCCATACGGTGAAAAAGCGTCCCGGAAAGCGATTTACTCGATTGCGGACAATATGTTCCGCTTCTGGTATCGTTTTGTGCCGGAAAATAATTCGATCATCGCCCGTGGTGCTGCCGACTTGGCATACAAGCGCATCGAGCCGCATCTGTCCGATTATATGGGCAAAGTGTTTGAGGAAATCTGCAAGCAGTATCTCTGGAAGCTGCTGCTCTCCGGTGAATGCCCGGTGGAGTTTTCCTCGCTCGGCCGCTGGTGGGGCAACGATCCCAAGGAAAAGCGGCAGGTGGAAATTGATATTCTCGCCGAACAGGATAAAAATACCGCCCTTTTCGGGGAGTGCAAATGGACGAATGAAAAAGTTGATCTCGGCGTTTTAGAAACGCTTGTAAAACGTAGCGAATTGTTCTCATATAAAAAGATGCACTACTATCTCTTTGCAAAGTCCGGCTTCACTAAAGGATGCATTGAAAAAGCAAATGTGATGGGCAATGTCACTTTGGTGAGTTATAAGGATATTGTTAGAAAATAGATGATCTACGAATTACAGTAATTTAAAGTGAGGTTGAAATGTGAAAAACAACCTAGTTCTTTTGCGCCAAGAAGCTATGAGCTTTATTCATAAAAACATTGATAATCTAGATATCCGGGAAAGGCAAGTTTTGTTTGTGAATTGCAGCATGCTATACGACAAAACATTTATCGATTTAATTAGTGCAAAGGATACGGATTCAAGGGCATTTTATAATGATATTTTATGGTATGGTTACCCCGTGTTTATTTCGACATTATACGACACAGAATTTGATAATTTAATCGGCGTTGCTTTACCTAAAATGGATGAAGAAAGAATACTGTTTTGTCGATCTCTACTATACGCTTTTAAAACTATTGGGTGGATTGATTTTTTTCTGGAAAATGAACGCATAGGAAATATGAAGATATCAAACACCTTTAATCATTGCCGAATCAAATTCACAAAGAAATATCATTGGAATGAGTTCCTCGAAAAAGAGTATATAAATTATTACAGCAAAATTATGGCTACAGCTCAAGCCGAGTCATACGGTGAATTAGAAAAACGAAGGCCTGAAATATTAGCAAAAATGAGCTCTCTTGTTTTTGTTTTTCTCAATGATTTTATTGGTTACGGAAGTGATCACGATATAGAACAATTCTTTCACGAACATGCGCTATTGGATGCACAGCAAGAAACAGAGTGGGAACTATTTGATGATAGAAGTAAATTTTCTGGTATCAATTACGGCAATTTTGTTGAAACGATTATAGATTTTTCTGGCTATGCCATAAAACACATCAACTTCTGTCATTTGTTACAAAACAATAATCCTCATTTGCAGATGGAAAACCTAATGTACAACTGCTCAGAACTAGATGAAATAGAAGATCTAATAATGGAAAATCGAGGGATAGATCGACACCAAGCAGAAATAATATTTAATAACATAGCCTTAAATTCGCATACATATAGTTTATATAACTCATCACAATTGCCGCCTACTGTGTTTATCAAAGTTAGTAGTCGCCAATATTTGCATTCAATATCAGGAAGTTTGTGGCATCCTTTTGCTTTTATGTTGGAAAACCTTCATAGCAATTTTGCAAAGGATTGGGACAGGAACGCTAATGAGCGAGAGAATCTCTTTAAAAAACAATTGTATGAATTGTTTGAGGGCTTTACGTGTTTAGAAAAAAATATACAAATAAAACAAAATGGGAAAACTGTCACCGATATTGATGCGACAATCATTGATAGAAGTTCTGGTGAAATCGCATTTTTTCAATTAAAGTGGCAAGACCTTACAGATTTCTCTTTAAAATCCTTATCGAGCAAAGCAAAGAACTTTAATAACACTACAGACCAGTGGGTTAAAACTGTGAAAACTTGGATCGATACTTGCTCTACCGAGGAGTTGTCAAACAAGTTGGGCATTAAAGAAAAATACATAGATAAGAACAAAATATATTTATTTGTATTAGGCAGAAGACACGGAAATTATTCAAGGGATCTATTTGTTGATGATGGTTGTGCATGGGCGCAGTGGTATCAATTGCTGAGTTGCATTCTGCTCTTAAAAAAGGATGGTTTAAAAATTTCAACTTTACATGATTTGGTAAGAATATCTTCACCGTACAACAAAAAGATAATTGAACGAAAAACTAAATATAAAATCGGGAAATATACAATTCTATACGGGGGATACTAGTAAATAAATAACTTTACAAAAAAGGCACAAGAGCTCTTCTCTTGCGCCTTTTTCTTTTATATAGTTCCCAATACAAAATAGCATATTTTTTATGGCAAATATATTTACGTGCGTTTCAAATGATAATCTAGACTTACTGTCAATATCTCTTCGTTATCCGCAGAAAACACTAATGTTTCAGGATTAAATTGGGGCTTAAGTTTATGTATTAGCCTATGATGGTTAGGGCATAAAATAACAATATTGCTCGCATCGTTGTTCTGTGTTTCCGAAAAGAAAGAGATATGATGCGCCTCACATATATTTACTCTAAAATCCGATACCGGATTAAACCCGCAAATTTGGCAGCTTCCACGATACAATTTTTTTAGTTGAGTAACTATTGATTGATTATATATGCGCTGAATTCCAGTTTTTGTCTTTGATACAAGTTTAGCGGTAGGATCCGAGAAATTTATGATATGTTCTAATTCCGATTCGTCCATTGCATCAATAAGCAAATTAGCAGAAGAATTCATAACGCTTTCTTCTGTACCGGCACTGTTTTCGATAAGAGACTTAACTATATCCGTTAACTCATTAAAAGAAAATTGATGTAAATACGCAGCTATTTCTGCAACATCTTTTATTGGCGGTCTATTTCGCCAGCCTTTTCTAGAACTTGAACTATTTGGAAGAGCATCAAATTCGTCACGTCTAAGTTTCAGGTAACTGTTGCCATTTCCTACGTCAGAAGAAATCGTGTTAATCGCTTCGGTTCGAGTGTTGAAACCAAGTGCTTTTACTGCGTCCATATCATATTCAGATAGATAAAATGCAATTATTGATAGAGTTCTATTTGTAGCATTCATATTTTTTCTCCAATTCAGAAACTATATTTCGTAATGTTTTTTCTTTCTCTTTAGATTTCAACTCGCATTCCCAGACAATAAGTACTTTCCACCCAAGGTCATTAAGAACTTGATAGTTGCGCTTATCTCGTTCATCATTGGCTGTAATTTTTGGAATCCAGTACTTTTGATTCGAGACGGCCAAACAAATCTCAGGCAGTCGTGTTTGTGCCAAAAGCACCCGTTTACAAAAATTACCGTTTTATACTTTGGGAGCACGATGTCAGGACATCCCGGAAGGCTCTAACATTTTTTCGATAACGGTATCCTTCTGCGAAAAGAAATTTTCTTACTTTTTCCTCAGGCTTTGTATTCTTGCTACGGACATGAGACATATTCATGCTACAGGTTTCTTTGCTGTGCATATCAGCCATATCTCAACCGTCCTTCCATTCTCAAATAAAAGTATCCTTTTTCAACCGAATTTTGTTACCGCAGATAATTATGAAAACGGCAAAATAAAGTGAAATGCTTTTGCAAAGCGGTAATAATTATTTCAGTTTCTTAGATCAATTGGAATGCTTCTTATATTTATATTATAACAAAATTCTTCGTTTTTTCAATTTTTATTTTCGCAGCAAAGTATTGCGTTTTCGCAGCAAATGTGATATACTTTTACAGGGTGGTAAAATGATTGGTGAAAGACTTAGAGAACTGAGAAATTCAAAAAATCTCAGTATGGACGATGTCGAAAGCGCAACCGGGATAACTGATAGCAGACTCTATAGGATAGAAAAAGGTATTACCAAGCACCCTAGCTTAGATGATATCAGTACTCTTCTCAATTTTTACAAAATCCCGTTAGTTTCTTTTCTGTGCCAAGAGGGGTATTGCGATAAAAGCGATACTCCACTCGAAAAAATCGAGTTACTAAATGATTTTGAAATTGCACATATACAAGATGAAATAGATTTTATTTTGAAAGAAAAGGGAATGGAAAATGGTATTTAGATTAGGAGAATTGTTCTGCGGCCCGGGAGGAATCGCTTGGGGAGCAACGAATGCCGTAATTGATGATCCTGAATATAGAATCGTCCACGAATGGGCTAATGATTACGATCACGACACTTGCGAGACATACAGGAACAATATATGCAACGATAATCGAGACAGTGTAATTGAAGGTGATGTAAGAAAGTTAGACTATTCTACGTTGACCCCTATCGATGCTTTGGCATTTGGCTTTCCCTGCAATGACTATAGTGTTGTCGGGGAACAAAAGGGTATGGAGGGGAATTATGGCCCGTTATATTCTTACGGTGTACAAGCTTTAACTCGTTTTCAGCCCAAATGGTTTTTAGCTGAAAATGTTGGTGGTCTTAGAAACGCTAACGAAGGACGTGCTTTCTCGAAGATTTTAGGAGAAATGCAGGCGGCAGGATATACCTTATATCCGCATTTATATCAATTTGAAGATTATGGCATCCCTCAAGCTCGCCACAGAATAATCATTGTTGGTATTCGCAATGATTTGGAGGTGGAGTACAAGGTTCCTTCCCCAGAAAACTATGAGATGAAAACGTGCAGAGAAGCGATTGAAGAACCACCCATTCCGGAAACCGCTGCAAATAATGAATTGACTCGTCAATCTGCTGCAGTCGTTGAAAGGTTAAATTATATTCGGCCGGGCGAAAACGCATTTACTGCCGATTTGCCTGAAAATTTGCAGCTCAATGTTCTTGGCGCAAGAATCAGTCAAATATATAAACGTTTAGATCCTGATAGACCCGCTTATACAGTAACCGGCAGCGGCGGCGGCGGTACGCATATTTATCATTGGGAAGAGCCTCGTGCCCTCACTAATAGAGAGCGAGCTCGCCTACAAACATTCCCGGATACGTTTTCTTTTCACGGGAATAAAGAAAGTGTCCGCAAGCAAATAGGAATGGCAGTTCCTTGCGAAGGAGCCAAAATCATATTTGAGGCAATTTTAAAATCTTTTGCCGGAATTGAATATGACTCTGTTGAATGTAATGCTATGGAGTATATGTTCAATGGCGACGATGACAACAAGTGGCAATTCAATTCAGATTTAGAGAATAAAGTTTTGATTGAGCCAGCTAATGAGGGCGCAAACGAACTGCGGATAGTGTCCGCATATGCCTCTCCTAGTATGGTTGCGTGGCATATGCAAACATTGGCTGACTTGGAATTGCAGCCTGTGCAAATCAAGCTGATTGTCGGTATGTGTCCTTTTGATGGTTTAAGTAAAGTCACAAATTCAGGATTCAAAAAACTTGCCGAGACTGATTTCGGCCCCGAGTATTCCTCGTTCAGTTGTCAGTATGTTTATAAAGCCCCTGCTGTACACTCAAAGCTTTATTTGTGGATGAAGAACGGAAAGCCGTATAAGGCCTTTTCCGGATCTGCAAATTACACCCTAAAGGGATTCAGTAAAGATTGCGACGAATTCATCACAGAATGCGACTTGGACGAGGCGGCGGCATACTTTGATAAGGTGGAGGCGAAAACGATATATTGTACTGCCAACGAGGTAGAAAATTATATTCGGATTTACCGCACTAGTCCTAACTATAGTTATGAAGCTACTATGGTTGATTTCAACTCAGAAGAGAAACAATCTATATCTTTTCTCAGCAACAACGGCGAAGTTCCAACAACTTCAAGCTTAAATTGGGGGCAGAGAGAAAAACGAGACCCAAATCAGGCATACATACCATTGCCATCTAAGATTTCAAAAACCGGATTTTTTCCTCTGAATAAACGCTATTTTACTGTAGTTGCTGATGATGGAGAATGCTTTATTATGCGTGTGGAGCAAGCAAACAATAAAGCCATTACAACTCCCAGCGATAATGCTGAAATAGGACGATATTTCAGAAGCCGCCTTGGACTGCACGAAGGTGAAAAAATCACAAGGCAGCATTTCGAGAAATACGGCAGAACGGATGTTACATTTACCAAGTTGGATGATGAGCATTTTTTGCTGGATTTCTCAGTTGATCGTCCAGAAATGGAAGAATAACAAAAAGGAGTGGCACGGCCACTCCTTTTTGTTATGAAAGTCTAAAGTACCCATCTGCATAATTTAGTTTTTTCGAATCATAAAGCTCTTTTGGGATGACTTTAGCCACTAAATGGTTTATGACTAAAAATGATAGCAGGTTGGATTCGTCAATATAAGTTATGTTGTTTTTTGTGAGCAACGCATAAACAATATCGTCCAAATTGCGATGATCGGAATCTTTTGAAACCACTATCTCCTTGTTGTACCGCCTGTCCCTAATGGCTGGCGAAACCAGTTTCACACCTAAATTATATTTTTTTATGATGGAAACAAGTAAAAACGAATTCCACTCATAGGGTACGGACGGAAACGCCTCAAAATCGGTAAAGCCGATCATCGATAAATAGTCGTTTGACGCTATCTGTAAGCTGAGATATGACTCTATTGTTTTCAATGCTTGCTCATCGACGCAGAACTCATCTGAGAGGATGTAGATGTCCTCAGAAACTCGAACATAATCTTTTTCTAATTCGTAAAAGATCAAATCGGCAGTCGTTTCTGACCAGCATACACTTCTTGATATTTCCATAAAGGCACTTCTGCTGATCTGCTGAGTTGTCCCTAATAGATACAGAGCAATGGCTTTTGTTGTCAAAGAATCGACGATTCCCTTTTGGCAAATATGAGGACGGCTGAACTGATAATTGCCTCCAAATAGATTTTGGAGAACATAAAATAGGTTTGTCGTATTTTCGATTTGATTTTTTGAAACAAATTCGGGAAGCTCTTTTTTTGCTTTTTCAAAGATCAGCCTGTCGCTACAATATCCCTTGAAAAGCTGAAAAATCTCTTCAAGTATTTCTTGCAGTTTCGATTTATCGTCATTGGTAATATTAATGTTTTCGATGGTGTTGAAGCTGTTATAATCCCACTGCAGCAGAGAATCAGAATTGTTGACGGCATTCACAAGCATAATATCTGATAAGCCGCCGATTAATTTCTTTATTTCTGCTCGGCTGACTGCACTGCCTTTTTCATTGATAAACAGAACAATTCTTTCCGAAAGACTTAAAGAGGTTGCTGTGCTGTCTTTCTTAGTTAGACAATCCCTCGAAAACTCATACTCATCACGATATAAATACGCCAGTATTCCGTGCAGGCCGTGATAATTGGTAATATCAGAAGTGAACGCTAATATGCCCTCAAATTCATTGAAAATCTCTGCGAAATAAAGCGTTTTTAGAGGGCTGGAATCAATATAATTCTTTATGTCGTCAATAACGGATTGGTCAAAATTGATATTCTCGATGAGCTTTGCTTTCCCACGATCACACGTAATCAAATAATCGGAAAGCCGTGCACTAATGGCACGATTCTGTTCGGGCAGTTCATATTCACCGAACTCCGTATGAAAATAGCTCCTTAACAAATTGATTTCTTCATCAGAATGTAAAGCGATACCATCTTTGAAGTATTTGTTGATCAGCATAAGTGTAAATACCGCCGCGAGAGCCGCACTTGCACGGAGTTTT
>ULRR01001535.1_pt1 | contig 15184 bp, 8 predicted proteins | sample 1955651 | NCBI WGS metagenome assembly ULRR01 (sample SAMEA4835688, study PRJEB28245) | human gut metagenome | biome: gut microbiome; material: fecal sample | place: Denmark | collected 2008
AGGCGTGGGTCTTGGGCTGGCGCACATCGAACGGGATCTGGTGCTCGACATCCTTCCAGTCATTGATGACCGAGTTGTACATGTGCACGGGATCCCAGATCAGGTATGCCAAAAAGCTGACCGTGTACTCGTGGTAGGCGGCGGGAGCGTCGATGACAACGCTTTCGGTTGCTGCGTCATAATGCCACGCGGCGGCATCCAACGGCTCGCCCGTCGTGCGGTCGATGACTTCCCACCAGCGGGCAATGTCGTCGTGGTCGTTGACCTTCATCAGCTCGCGGCTGATGCCCGTCATCAGGGGGATGGTCAGCGCACCGTCCGCAGCGGTATAGAACGGGGTCATAATGTAGCACTGCTGCGTCTCGTCGGGGTTTGCCTTGGCCCAGGCGTTGTCCTTGCGGGTGGTGTAGTAGGTGGCGTAGATCTTGGCTCCGGTGTCCTTCAGCTCCTGCGGGAATTCGGTGCCGTCGCAGTCGCGGATGGCATCCGCGCCCCAGCGCTTGAGCAGGTCAAGGGTTTCGGGTACTGCGTCCATATCGGTGGGAATCGTTACACGACCTTTGGTATTCATTTCTTGTTTTCCTCCGTCCATTGGTAAGATTGAGTTTGTCCGGCCTGCAAGGTGACCCAACAATGCGTGTTGCAAAGATACCAGCTTCCGTCCTGTGTTGCTTTTACGGTAAGGCTGTGCTTGCCGTCTGCTGTCCGCTGATAAGAAATCAGCAGGCCATTTTCTGCCCGCAGATTCTGAAATGCAACAGGTTCATTTTTCCAGCCCTGCGGGCAGGCCGGTAAAACCTCGATATGATTCTTTTCGGAACGCAACAGCATTTTCTGTACTGCGTGTGCCGCCAGAAAATCTGCTTCCAGCGTAAAGGGGCGATAGTGGAAATCACAAACGCCGCTGTTTTTGTAGTCGCCGTTCAAATGAAATCCGTTCCGGCTCAGGAAATGCTCTGCGAAGCAGTGCAGCTCATACAAAGCACCATTCCCATTGCTGCGGGCGATTTGCAAAAGTGCCATCCAGCCGAAGGAGAATCCTACCCACTGCCCGCTGCCGAGATGTACAAGATGGTCTACCGTTGCATCTATTACGCTTCGATCCTGCGGGTTTTCATAGCTCAGCATACACAGCGGTTCGATTGCCATAGCGTGAGAAAAATGGCGGTGCGTTTCCTGCAAGGTTTCATTGGGCGAAAGCATCAGCCCAGTTTCTGTATCTACGCTCAACGGAGCAAGTTTGGCCTCCATTGCGTGCCAATAGCCGCGGGGGTTGCCAAGCTGGTACTCGATCTGTACCAGAGTGTGGAACAGATAGTGCAGCAGCGCTAGATCGTAGTTGCTGTTAGGAGTCAGCCATGAGGCTGCCTCATCATCGTGAATTTCCGGTGAGGACGAGACCGGTAAAACCAGCTTTCCGTCCAGGCCTTCTTGGAGGAGTTCTTCCAGGCAGGCTGCCGTGGCGGTAAAGTAAGGCTCCACGCGGGTGCGCAGAAACTCTTTATCCCCCGTCAGGCGGTAGTATTCATAAAACATCTGGCAGAGCCAGATTTGATTAGTCGGTGACAGGGAATACATCGGCCAGCCGCCGAGCGCTCCGCCGTCAATGTCCATGACACTGGGCAGGCACTCCCCTGCTGTGCCGTAAAATGCACGGGCAAACTTTGCCGCCTGCGGGCACAGTGACCAGAGATAGTCGAGAAATACCTTTCCCTGCTCCGGGTGGTTGGCAGTCAGATAGTGACAGTAGGTGAATTGGGTGTTGAGGTCGTTGTGGTAATCACCTTTCCACGGTGGGAGCTGGTCGTCATCCGCGCACCATACCCCTTGCAGCGGCATCGGGGCATTGCCCGGCTCGGAACCCGCTGCTAAAAAATAGTTGGCGCGGTACCAAAGCTGTTCGAGTGTTTCATCCGGCAGCTGCAAACTGCTTTTGCCCCAGTATTGCCGCCACCAGCGTTTATGCTGTTGCAGCAACTTCTCTGCACTCATATCTTCCGCTGCACATAGTTCCAGCTTCGCCAGTCGGCTTGCCTTTTCTACGCTCTCTGCCTGCACGGCGGTATAATACAGCGTTGCACCACATTTTTTACAGAGCAGCGAATAGGCAGTTCTATCATCGACCTTTTGGGAAAAGCCAATCATGCCATCCTCTGTTTCGGGGATAGCATCCGGCAGGGCGAGCTGCTGCAAGCTGCCGGGAGACACGCTGTTGCCCGCTTCGGCTGCCTGCGTGCCATTCCCGAAAGAGGGGCGCTCCACCGTGAGCGTTGTATCCCGGTACGCCTCCGGCAGCATCAGTACCCCAACAGGCCGCCCCATACAGAGGAAAGCACGCAGAATGGTTGTACCCTTTTGCGAAAAGAATGCCACCGCCGTGCCCAAATCAAGGCTTGCCTGATAGCTGCCCTGCGGCAGTCCATCCAAGAACAAGTGTCCTGCGGGGATTTTTGTAGGCGTCGGGCGGGCATAGGGCGTATCAAAGATACGGCGTGTTTCTGCCACATCGCCTTTCCGTGCAAGCTCTACCAGTTTTGCATAAGTAAATTCTTTATCGAGTTTTTCCTCCGGGCGGCGGCGCAGCCACAGTCCGGCAATGTCCACGGAAATGCGCAGGTGCTCCATCGGCCCCCAAAAAAGAGAACCGAGTATGCCGTTCCCCAGTGGAATTGCTTCATCCCAGCGGGGTATTGGGCCGGTCAAATTGATGTTGCAATGTTTTGGGGGCAGCATATCGGTTCTCCTAACCTATTCGATTTTGTTTAGCCCTTAACGCCGCCGACGCTCAAGCCCTGCACGAGCTGCTTCTGGCCGACGATGAAGAGGATGACAGTGGGAATCAGTGCCAGCACGAGGGCTGCGAACAGCGCGCCCCAGTCGGTAGCGTAGCGCTGGATCTCATACAGGTTGGCAAGGCCGACAGGCAGCGTAGCCTTGGTCGGATCGGTAACCATAACGAGAGCCACCGGGTACTCGTTCCATGCTGCCATAGCGGAGATCATGCAGACCGTCACGATACCGGGCTTGCACATGGGAATGATAATGCTCGTCAAAATACGGAACGGGCCGCAGCCGTCGATCATGGCTGCCTCCTCATAATCACGCGGGATGCTGCGCAGGAAGCCGGTCAGCAGGAAGATAGCAAACGGGAACTGCATCGTTGCATACAGTACACCCAGCGCCGTCAGGCTGTTGAGCAGGTTCAGCTTGTTCATCTGCAAGAACAGCGGAATCATAATATAAGTGGCCTGAATGAAGATGGCCGCCATGTAGATGTTCATAATCAGCTTCGCGCCGGGGAACTTATACCGCACAAGGCAGTAGGAACACGGCACAACGCAGATCACAATAATGACCAGTGTTTCCAGCACGACATAAATCGAGTTGCCGATGTTGGCAGCAAGGTTAGATTTTTCATAAGCGCGGACGTAGTTATCCCATGCAAGTCCCTGCGGCCATGCAAAGGGATCCGTCAGAAACTCTGTACTGGTTTTGAACGAAGAAACGACGTTCCACGCCAGAGGGTACAGCATGATAATGGCAACCAAAATCAGGAACAGGCGCGTCACCCACTTGATGACCTTTGCTCTGATTTTGCTTTTTTCATTTTGTGTCATATTACTGACCTCCTTCGGAAGCATCGGTCAATTTGCGGGACAGCATGGACAGCGCCACGGAGATGGCGAGCGTAAAGACCGTGATAGCCATGGCATAGCCAAAGTTGCCGTTGACAAAGCCCTGTGTGTACATATATTGCAGCAGAACGCTGGATGCACCGTTAGGACCGCCGCCAGTCATGACCTGCGAAAGCACAAAACTCAGGTTGATGGTGCCGGAAAGTGCCAGAACAAAGGTGATGCCGATAATATCTTTCATCAGAGGCATCGTAATACTGATGAGCTTGCGCCATGCGCTGGCACCGTCCAGCGTTGCGGACTCGTAGATTTCCGGCGAAATGCCGTCCATAGCCGCGATGTGCATGACCATGTAGTAACCGGCAGCCTGCCACAGCAGCGTGAACGCGATGCACCAAAGCGCAGTCTTGCTGTCGCCCAGCCAGGAACGCTGCAAGCTCTCCAGCCCGACAGCACCGAGAATCTTATTGACGATGCCCACATTCGGGTGGAACACAAAACTCCATATAATACCTACAACGGTCAGAGAAACGATGTTCGGGAAATAGAAAAGCGTGCGATACAAGACCATTTCTTTCAGCTTGCACTGGTTCAAAACGAATGCCAGCACCAGACTACAGAAAATTGTGATAACGGGAACAACCGCCATCAGCTTTGCTGTGTTTATAAGTGCTTGAATGAAAGATTTGTCGTGGAACATATAGATATAGTTATCCAGTCCCACAAATTTGTTGTTAAGCCCCAGAGAGGTCGCATTGGTAAAAGAAAGATATAATGCCTGCGCCGTAGGCCAGATCGTGAACATAAGAGTTAGGATCACGGCAGGCAGAACGCTGATGCAGACAAACAGTACGGGAAGTGGCTGCGCCTTTTTTTGGCGATTTTGGCGGTTTTTCAAACAAGTTTCCCCCTTAAAAAGAACCCTGCCAAGTTCGCATGGCGTTTACTCGGCAGGGTCAATCTTACTTTGGTCAGTGGAAATTCAGCAATTCAGCTTACTTGGAAGCAGCGATCTCCTCGAAAGCAGCCTCGATGCCGTCACGCCACTGCTCGGCAGTCATGTCACCATTCATAACGTCACTGGCAACATTGAAGACGGAATCGGCGATAACGACCTTGCTGGTGTCGGGCATTGCATCCCAACCGAAGACCATGAACGTGCCTTCCTGATAGATGTCGTTCATGTTGTAGACACCATCGGTAACGATGCCCTTGACCATCTCGTTGGCCTTCTTCAGAGCGTAGATGCCGTTGGCTTTTTCTGCGAACAGCTTAACGGAATCCTCAGTGTACAGGAAGCGCAGGAACTCTTTTGCCAGTTCGGGGTTCTTGGCGTTGGCAGGAATCTCAAACTGCTCAACGGAGCTCATAACATAGCGGGTTTCGCCGTCATCCAGAACGGGTGCGCAGGTCAGACCAAACTCAAAGCCGTCAGCACGGGGAGCATCGGCCATTTCGCCTTCCATCCAGTTGCCGTTGGGGATGAACAGAGCCTTGTTCATCATCATGTCAGTCTGGCTCTGGGTATGGTTCAGAGCAACGGTGCCATCCATCAGGTAGCCATCGGTGCCGATCTTTGCCATGTTCTGGAAGACCTTGAGGGCCTCATCAGAGCTGAGAGAGCCGGGCGTGTAGGAGGCGACTGCCTTCATGTTGTCGATGCCGGTGGCAGATGCCAGCGCGGGCCACAGCATGCTTTCGAGGTAGCCGGGGTAAGATGCCCTGATAGGTAAACAGCGCGATACCCTTTTCCTTGGCCTTGTCGCCCAGTTCAAAGAAGTCATCCCAGGTCACAGGTGTTTCCCAGCCGTTCTCTTCGAACAGAGTCTTGTTGTAAACCAGACCCATCGGGCTGGCATCAAACGGGGCAATGTAGATCTTGCCATCGCCGTAGGGAGAGCACTTGGCAGAATCCAGCAGACCATCGATGACCTGATCCTTCAGCGGGGTGTCATCATCAATGCCGCCCTCCTCAAAGACATCGGACAGATCCATCAGTGCATGTTCCTTAACCATGGAAGAAATCAGGCCGGTGGAGTCGTTGTCGTTCATCGAGATGAAGTCGGGCACATTGCCTGCCACGATCTGCGGGCGGATGATGTCGCCGATCTTCGGGCTGATCTGCATATTGACAGTAACGCCGGGATAAGCGGCCTCAAAGCGTTTGATGATTTCGTCCCAGTACGCGGAACCGTAGCCGCCCTCGAACACCGCGATGTTCAGTTCATTGTTCTCAAAGGTCTTCTCACCGGTAGAGGCTTCGCTGGTAGCGGCGGACGTTGCTTCGGAAGAAGCGGCCTCACTGGATGCTGCTGCGCTGGAAGATGCTGCGCTGCCGCAGCCTGCCAGACAGGTAGCTGCCATTGCAGTGGCAAGCATCATGCTGATTGCTTTTTTCATGGTTTTCCTCCTAAAAATTATTCCTTCTTTGTTTGGGATGCGGCTCATTTGTCGTTCCCTGATTGCACTCTTATTATATCGGGCAAGCCGGATTTGATAAATGTATTCCCTTTACTTAAAGATGGATTTTATTGACTTTTTCTGTCGTTGCCCTTATAATTCAGGTAATGTATGGATAGATTGTAGTCACTTTGCACAAACGGAGGCCTATATATGTCACTAAATGCACAAAAAACGCGTGAGTTTTCCCCCAATGTGTTGCGGCGAATCAAACTTCGCACCCGTCTGTTTGTGACATTTTTGATTATTTCTCTTGTTCCCGTCATCACGATTGGTATTTTTTCTTACCATGCATACACCCAATCCATGAACGAAAAGGTCAAACAGGCTGCCTTACAATCTATCGAACTACTCAATAATAATATGTCTACCCAGCTTGGCATTTATAGCGACTACATAGGTTCCATCTCCGTATCTGATACTGTACAGAATGGTGTCGCATCTGTCAATAATGGGCACCCCCTTACGAGTGGTATTGTAAACGGTATTGGTGAAATGATCGTCACAATTCCTTTTCAGAGCACACACCTTAAAAACATCCGCGTCGTTTCCAATGACCGCACAGTCCTCTACGATTTGGGCTATGACGATATTACACCTCAGCGTTTTAATGAATTGCTGGATAATATTGAAGCCGCTTCTCCACAGGATAGTCTGCAATACATCCACACTTACCGCGCCAACGATAAAATTGTCATTGGCCGTAAAATCTATGATATGCACCACACCAGCACGCCGCTGGGGTATATCATGCTGTACATTGACGAATCCCAGCTGAGTCGCTACATATTTACCGATGTTTCCTTTGGCGAGGGGTCCAACTTCCTGCTGATTGATGCTGCCGGCAATGTGGTTTCTTCTCAGAACGCGGAACTGCTGGGAGAAGATTTGGCCGATGACCCGATTTTCCAGCAGATCACGGCGCTTCGGCAGGCGGGTGAAAACAACTTTTTATGCGAGCTGAACGGCGTAGATACACTGACGATTTTCAAATACAACACAACCTATAATGTGTATCTGGCGGCCACGATTCCGCAGGCATATATTACCAACGGCACAAGAACGATCAATATGATGCTCATCGCGCTGGCCGCAGTGCTGGTCGTTGTCAGTTTGTTCCTGACACTGCTTGTCTACCGCAGCGTCATGCACCCCATTGATAATATGGTTGCCGCCTGCAATGCGAAAAGCGATGAGGAAATCGGGCTGAAAATCAATGATACCAGCCCCGACGAGCTCGGATTTCTGGCGCGCACCATCGACAACATGGTCAACGAAATTGGTCTGCTGGCGCAGCGCTGGAGCGATGATCAGCGCAAAATGCGCGAGTTGGAATTGCAGACCCTGCAATATCAAATCAACCCGCACTTCCTGTTCAATACCCTGAACACCTTAAAGTGGATTGCCACACTTAATCACGTCACCCCGGTCAGCCACGGCATTGATGCCCTCTCTTCCCTGCTGCAAAGCACCCTTATTAAAAAGGATGAACTGATTCCGTTTGACGATGAGCTGCGCAACCTGAAGAACTACTGCGACATCCAGCAGCTGCGTTACGCAGGGCGCTTTGAGATGGAATATCAAATTGAAGATGCTGCCGGATACTGGACTGTGCCGCGCTTTATTTTGCAGCCGCTTGTAGAGAACTCCATCCTGCACGGCACGGCGGACGAAGATGATTTTGTCACCATCACCGTCCGTGCCACTGTGAGCGAGAATCTGCTTACCATTCATATCTCCGATACCGGCTGCGGTTTTGACCCCAGTGCCATCAAGGAGAAAAATTCTGAGCGCTTCTCCGGCATCGGATTAAGCAACGTAGATGAACGTATGCGTCTGCACTACGGAAATGAATACGGCCTTACGATTGAAAGTGCCCCCGGCATCGGCACACAATGTATTCTCCGTATTCCAAATGAAGCCATTCGTTGAGGTAACACAATGTATAATTTATTGCTTGTAGACGACGAGCCACTGATTAAGGTTGCTTTCCAGTCCGCCGTGGAGTGGGGCAAGAACGGATTCCTGCTGGCGGCAACAGCCAGTAATGGGCAGGAAGCGCTGCACATTGTAGAGACACAGCACATTGATGCGGTTATCACGGACTTGAAAATGCCCGGCATGGATGGGCTTGCGCTCATTCATGAATTGAAAAAGCGCAGCTTTACCGGCCCAATTCTGGTATTGAGCAACTATTCCGATTTCGATTCCGTGCGCACCGCCCTGACGGACGGCGCTTATGACTACTTTCTGAAAATCAATATGAACGGGGAAAGCATCGGTGAGCATCTGAAAAAGATGGCCGATTTGCTTCGTGTCCAACAGCAGCGCCAGACGGAGGAGGACCACCGATCCTTTGCCATTGAAGCGCAGAAAAAGGAGAATGCCCTGATTCACTGCGCTCAATGGATAACATCCACTGCTGAACCCTCCCCTGCTTCTAATCCGTTTTCCATGCTGCCGGAACCGCTGTCCTTTCCGATCCGGCTGTTTACCGTCACTTTAATTCCCGCAAAAACTCATCCTATGCCCGCGCTGGATGCTGTGACCGACTTAATTACCGAGGTTTTCGATGAAATCAGCGGCAAAGTGTTTCTGCATACCCATGAAGATGAAATCTGCGGACTGATCAGCAATGAAAGCCTTGTAGCCTCCGGGCGTACTCTGGATAAGAAACTTGCCCGCTTGCAACGGCAGGTCACAACATATTTTCTGGATGCCCCGGTCATCATCTACCACGACAAGCCCATTTCACTGGCTGAACTCCGCCAGGGCTACCAGCTGTGTGAGGATTCTAAGGCGCTCGCCTTTTATGTGGGGTGTAGTGCTCCCATAAAGGCAACGGCACACACAGTTACCGCCCAACCCTTCCATGTCTCTCAGGCAGAACTGTCCAAGGCCACCGCAGCAGCAGTGCAAAATGCCGATGAATTACAGATGCAGATTGCCGTTCACACCTTCTTTCAGAACTGCGCGGCGCTCTGTATGCCGCCGCAGCGCGTCCGTGAAGCCTGCCATCTGTTGCTGGAGCGTCCCGGCGAGAATATGATTCCGCAGGAGACACTGGAGCAAACCTTTAAAGAAATAGAAAAAGCCCCCACTGCGGAGGCTCTTGAACAACTGCTCTGCTTGATTTTGCAGGAACGCATGGGACTTAGCAAAATTGCCTTGAGCAAATTCAAAAAAGAGGTGCAGGCCGTCATCATCTATGTAAACGCGCATTATATGGACAAACTGACGCTGGACGGCATTGCCGACTATGTAGGGCTGAACCGGGAATATCTGAGCCGCCTGTTCTCCAAAGAGACCGGCATCGGCCTGTTCCAGTACATCAACGAGGTGCGCATGAAACGGGCCGGTGAGATGATCCGCAGTAATAAGCAGGCCTATATCAAGGAAGTAGCTGCCGCCGTAGGTTTTGATGACCCCTACTTTTTCTCGCGAAAATTCAAAGATTTTTATGGAAAAACGCCGAGCGAATATGCTGAAGCGTAAAGGGCGCTTTCGGCTGTTTCGTGGCAGCATTGAATTTCAGAAACCGATAAGGGGAACGGACACATGAGCAAATATGATGCGCTTTGGGCATACATACAAGGGCGTAATGAAGAAACGCTGGTTTTGAGTTTTGCGGATATTGCGCAAATTGCCGGTACACCGTTGGAGCAGCGCCCTGACCAGCGAGGCATTTGCCGCTTTTATTTAAGAGCATAACTCTGCCCGTTCTCAAGCACAGATCAAGTGGCGCGAGCGTGAGAAAGCCTTGGTTCGTGCCAAAATCGAACATGTCTTTGCGGTTCTGAAACTCCAGCTTTGATACCGAAAGACACGATATAGAGGCTTGCAAAAACAAACTGCAAAAGTGAATATCCTGCTTGCATTAGCAAATCTGATCCTCGTTGACAGACCCTATCTGACGGCTTGATTTATTTTTGCCTTGCGAGCAAATTCAGGAGCGCTTCCAGCTGTTTACGGGTTGATTGCTCTCCGTTTTTTCTTTTATGGCATTGCGCGGTGTTGCCTTAGAAACTACTATCTGTCGCGCCTTATACTGCCTCAATAGGGATCATTTCTTTCCTATACTGCGCCGGTGACTTCCCTATCTCTTTCTTAAACACCCTGCTGAAATACAGCGGGTTCTCATACCCTACGATTTCGGAAATTTCCTTGATGTTGTAGGTCGTCCGCTCCAACAGGCTTTGGGCGTTGACCATGCGCAGAGAGAGGATGTACTGGGCCGGGGACATACCTGCGTACTGTTTGAAATTGTGTATAAACCAGTTGGTGCTGATGTGCAGGGATTCCGCATAATCGTCTATGCTGATCTTTGTGTTATAGTTCTCGTTGAAGTAAGCCGCCGCGCGTTCAATTTGCTCTTGGACGTTGCCGGTGGTTTTTTTCTGTTCATGCTGTTGGCGGTCCACCAACAGCAGAATATCGTTGAACAGCGATGCAATATAGTCCTCGTACCCATAGCGGCACAGCTGCAACTCCTGAATGATTTTGCGGAACAACGCCTTGTAATCCGGCAGCACACCGCAGTAGAACACATGCTCATCGAGCGAGATGCCGTGATACGCCAGTATGTTCTTTACATCGCTGCCTGTGAAGTGTATCCAGAAAACTTCCGGGTTATCTTCCAGATAATATACATATTTTTGAATTTCTTCCGGCTTGTACAGCACCATATGGCCCGCGCTGACGATTTCTTCCCTGCCGTCAAACCAGAAATGCGTCTTGCCGTTTGCCACATATAAAATCTGGTAATCCCTGCGCCCTTTCTGCCAGTAAGTCGGTAGTTTGGGGCGCGTTTTCAGCCGGTAGGTGCCACAGCTGCCCACCACCAACGGCGTGGAGTTGTCTTTGAAATCTGTACGGGAATTGTTCAGATATCCAGAGTTAATGTACACAAAAATTCCCTCCTGTTTTTGTGAATATTGCTAGGTACTTCGTCCATTTTACCTTCACTTTACAAAAAGCCATTGATTTTGTGCATATTTAGTGCAATACCGTTTATGTTTTATTGTATATAGAAATTGTATAATAATTTCAGACGAAACGCAAGCAGAACTGTATAAATCACAGGAGGAGAATGGATGATTATTCCGCACTATTACGAGGACCCGCATACACTGCATGTGGGTACCATGCCGAATCGTGCCTATTACATTCCGTCATCCCGGCGCAGCGATGCCTTAGTCGAGCACCGCGAGACCTCGGATCGATTCCAGCTTTTGAACGGAAACTGGAAATTTCGGTACTACGCCAGTATTTATGACTTGCAGGATGCTTTCTATGAGGTCGGCTATGATGCCTCCGCTTTTGACAGCATCCCGGTCCCCAGCGTGTGGCAGAACCACGGTTACGACCACCACCAGTACACCAACATCCGTTATCCATTTCCCGCTGATCCGCCGTATGTTCCCAAAGAGAATCCCTGCGGCGCTTACCTCTACGACTTCACCTACCAAAAGGATGCCGCTGCCCCGCGCGCATTTCTGAATTTTGAGGGCGTTGCCTCCTGCTTCTACGTCTGGCTCAACGGTCAATTTGTCGGGTACAGTCAGGTCGCCCATTCCACAAGCGAGTTCGATGTAACGAAGTTTTTGCAGGACGGCACCAACCATCTGGCGGTCCTCGTGCTGAAATGGTGCGATGGCAGCTACATGGAAGATCAGGATATGTTCCGCATGAACGGCATTTTCCGTGATGTCTACCTGCTGCACCGGCCGGAACAGTGCATCGAGGACTATTTCATCACCACCGACATCCACGGCAGCACCGCAGGGGTTGCTGTCCGCCTGCGTTACTACGATTCCGCCGTTGCCACCCGCATCACCCTCTACGATGCAGCCGGCACGATGGTCGGCAGCGTAACGCCCGTGGAAGCGCCGGATGATGCGGCATTCCCCTATCATGCAGAAATCACCATTGTTGACCCGACACTCTGGAACGCAGAGCAGCCCTACTTATATACCCTTGTGTTGGACACACCCTACGAGACTATTACAGACCGTGTGGGCATCCGCGAGGTTCATGTTGCCAACAACCAGATTTATGTCAACGGCCAGTCCATCAAGTTCCACGGTGTAAACCGCCACGAATCCGACCCCGTCACGGGATATGCTGTTGGCTTTGAGCAGACGAAAAAAGACCTGCTCATGATAAAAAAGCACAACTTTAATGCCATCCGCACCAGCCATTACCCGGATGTGCCTTACTTCTATCAGCTCTGCGACCAGTACGGCTTCTTTGTCATTGATGAAGCCGACAACGAGAGCCACGGTGCGTCCGAATACTATTGCGAGGGCAACGAAAGCTGGCCCAACCACGTTGAAAACTGGAACAAGCCCATCGCAGACAACCCGGAGTTTACCGAGGCCACCGTAGACCGCACCCGCCTCTGCGTGGAGCGTGACAAGAACCGTCCCTGCGTCATCATCTGGTCGATGGGCAACGAGAGCGCCTACGGCTGCACGTTCGAAGAAGCGCTGGCATGGACAAAGAGTTTTGACCCCCGCCGCCTGACCCACTACGAGAGCGCCCAGTACCGCAGCAAGAACCGTACATACGATTTCTCGAACATTGATATGTTCAGCAATATGTACCCTTCTCTCGAAAGCATTCAGGAATATCTGGACAACGAGCCGGACAAACCCTATATCATGTGCGAGTACAGCCACTGCATGGGCAACGGCCCCGGCGATTTGGAGGATTACTTCCAGTTCATTCAGAGCCATGACGGCTTGGTCGGCGGTTTCCTGTGGGAATGGTGCGACCACGGTATTTATAAAGGGAAGATGCCCGACGGCCGCGACATCTATTATTACGGCGGCGACCACAATGAGTGGCCGCATGACGGCAATTTCTGCATGGACGGTCTGGTCTACCCCGACCGCCGCCCGCACACCGGGCTGTTGGAGTTCAAGAACGTCTATCGCCCGGCGCGTGTTGTGAAGTACGACCGGGAATCCGGCATGCTCACGCTGCACAACTACATGGACTTTGTTGATTTGACCGAGTATGCCGCACTAACCTATCAGGTAAGTTGCGATGGCGAGGTCATCGACAACGGCTTCATCCCCTACCCTGACGGTTTCACCCTGCCGCCGCACAGCGAAAACGCCTTGCCGTTGGCCGTCCATATTCCCGATAAAGGCAAGTGTTTCCTGAAAATCTTCTACCATTGCGATAAAGACCTGTCCTTGCGTTCGGAAGGTCATCTCCTGGGTTTTGATGAAATCCTGCTGGAAAACGAAGACAGCCGCAACCAGAAAACCTTGGCTATGTGGAGTGATGCCCCTTCCAACAGCACAATCACTGTTCAGGAGACGGACCGCCATTTGACGCTGTGCGGCAAGAACTTCACCTACAACTTTAATAAGCTGACGGGTCTGTTCGCCGCGATGCAGTACGAGGATGCCGTCCTGTTGGACAAGGAAATGGAGTTCAACATCTGGCGTGCTCCTACGGACAATGACCGCAAGCTGAAGCTGGATTGGCTGGCTGCCCGCTATGACCACTGTATGACCAACGCCTACCGCACCGAATATCAGGTGACGGACAGCGGTGTGACTCTGCGCGCCAAAGTCGGCATTGCACCGATCAGCTTGCAGAAATTCCTTGATTTGGATGTCTGCTGGACGATTTCCAACAGCGGTGCAGTAACGCTGGCACTGCACGCTAAGCGCAACACGGTATTCCCCGAACTGCCGCGCTTTGGCCTGCGCCTGTTCCTGCCAAAAGAAATGGCCCGCGTCAGTTACTTCGGCATGGGTCCGATGGAAAGCTACTGCGACAAGCACCATGCTGCCAGCCACGACTACTTCAGTTCCACCATCTGGCAGCAGCACGAGGACTACATTCGCCCGCAGGAGAACGGCAGTCACTATGATTGCGATTATGTCCAGCTGGATGGCGCTGGCATCAAGCTTACCGCTGTCGGTGCAAAGCCGTTCTGCTTCAACGCCTCGCACTACACGCAGGAAGAGTTGACTGAAAGGGCGCACAACTATGAGCTGCATCCCTGTGACAGCACCGTTCTCTGCCTTGACTATGCACAGAACGGCATCGGCTCTGCCAGCTGCGGGCCGCGTCTGGCGGAGCAGTACCGCCTTGACGATGCTTCCTTCGATTTCAGCATCCGTTTGATTCCTGAAAAAGCATAACCCCTACACAAAAGAATGGAGAAAATCTCATGTCTGAAAACACGGAAAGACGCTATTTAAAATGGTATAACAAGATCGGATACGGCTCCGGCGATGTTGCGGGCAACGTGGTCTATGCGTTCCTCTCCTCGTTTGTTATGATTTACCTGACCGACACCGTCGGCCTGAATCCCGGCATCGTCGGCACGCTGATTGCTGTGTCCAAGCTGTTTGACGGCATTACCGACATCTTCTTTGGCTCGATGATCGACAAGACGCACTCCAAGCTGGGCAAGGCTCGCCCGTGGATGCTCTACGGCTACATCGGCTGCGCCATCACACTGGTCGGCATCTTCGCCATCCCCATGGGCATGAGCGAGTTTGCCAAGTACGCATGGTTCTTTATCTGTTATTCCCTGCTGAACGCTGTGTTCTACACGGCCAACAACATCGCCTACTCTGCCTTGACTTCCCTTGTCACCAAGAACAGCGCCGAGCGAGTCGAGATGGGTTCCTACCGCTTCATGTTCGCATTCGCCACCAGCCTTGCCATTCAGTCTTTCACACTGCTGGCTGTCTCTGCACTGGGCGACACTGCCGAAGCATGGCGCACCGTGGCTATCGTCTATGCCATTATCGGTCTGATCGTCAACACGCTCTCTGTTTTCTCCGTCAAGGAGTTGCCGGAGGAAGAGTTTGTCGATACCACGGATAAAGCCGAAATCGAGAAAGACGAGAAGTACGGTCTTGTCGAAGCTGCAAAGCTGCTGGTCTCCAACAAATACTACCTGATGATCTGCGTCACCTACATTTTGCAGCAGATCTATGGTGCCATGATCAGCATGGGTACCTACTACACTGCCCATATCCTTGGTGACAAGAACCTGTTCGGCGTGTTCTCCTGGGCCATCAACATTCCTTTGATCATCGCACTGGTCTTTACCC
>ULRR01012798.1_pt1 | contig 15096 bp, 10 predicted proteins | sample 1955651 | NCBI WGS metagenome assembly ULRR01 (sample SAMEA4835688, study PRJEB28245) | human gut metagenome | biome: gut microbiome; material: fecal sample | place: Denmark | collected 2008
AAGCGAGTTCACCGGAGTTGGACAAGGAAATCAGTGATGTGCTGAAAGAAATTACAGCAGCTTTTCTATTGCCGGGAAAGGGGTGCTCAACGGAGTCCCCGCAAAGCCTGCTTTGTGGGGAGAAGGAGCATCCACGGAATGGTGAGGTTTCGCCGCTTGCGGCGAAAACGATGAATGGAGTGTGATGCGACGTGGCTGTTACTGGGTTCTGGCCTATATACAAAAACCTAAAAGCAACGCTCGACTATGCCGACAATCCTGATAAAACCACCGACCGCAGATATTTGGATGACGATTTATATACGGCGCTTTCTTACGCTGAAAACGATAATAAGACTGACCGTAAAATGTATGTTGGCGGTATCAACTGCTCCAAGCAAAATGCCTATGCCGAAATGATTGCCGTACAGCGACGGTTCGGGCTTCGTGGCAAGGTGGTCGGCTATCACGGAATACAAAGTTTCCGTGAAGGCGAGGTCACACCGGAGCAGGCGTTTGAAATCGGCAAAGCAACCGCCCGAAAGATGTGGGGCGATAGGTATCAGGTGCTTGTGACTGTTCATCTGAACACTGAAAATGTGCATTGCCATTTCGTTGTAAATCCCGTTTCATTTAAGGACGGTACAAAGTTTCAAAACAAAATCGGTGACCACAAGGAGCTTCGCCGTGTGTCGGATGAGATATGCCGGGAACACGGTTTGTCCGTTCTTGAAAACAGCAGCTTCTACGGCGGACACAAAAAGGACTATTGGCGGCACAAAGCCGGCAAGAAAACACACCGGGACTATCTCCGTGAGGATGTGGAATACTGCCTGTCTTTTGCTACCTCTCCGAGAGAATTTGAGAGCCAGTTATATGCGCTCGGATATACGCTTGACCCCGTGCGATTTTCTGTAAAAGCGAAGCACTGGGAGCGTTCTGTTCGGCTTGCAAATATCGGTTTTACAAAGGAAATCGTACAGGCGCAGTTAGACAGAAACGCAGAAAGCAGATACCACTTATTCACCTTGGAGTACCGTCCACCGTACAAGCCGAAAAAGTTTCCGCTGGAAGATGAGCTACGGCGGCTTGACTTTTCCATTGACCACAGCTATGATGCGGCAACTGTTTTAGTAGATACGATTTTCTATCTCGTGATAACAGTAATCCAAATTGTAGCCGAGCTTGCCGATGTAATGCTGCTGTCGCCGGATTTACGGGCGGCGGAAAAGGATTTGAAAAACCTTGTAGCAGATTATCATTTTCTCAAAGAAAATGACATTCACACCGTAGCCGAATTAAAAGCTAACATTGATGAAAGCAAAGCACAGTTATCTAATTTGGAGCATGAACGTAAAGAATTAAGCAACCGTATCCGTCGCCCGAAATCGCCGGAGGATGAGAACCAAAACAAAGAGAGCCGAAAGGCGATCAGCAAACAAATGAAGCCTGTTCGTGAAAGGCTTCGCCGTGCGGAAAAGATTTTGGAGAAGCCTCCGCATTTGTATGAATTATTAAAACAAGAGCACGAGCTTGAAAGAAAAGCCCGTGCGAGATATTTAGATAGGAGTAGATGAAAATGAAAAATACAAGAAATCAGCCGGTAAATATTCCGGTAGAAAAACTTCGCCCGTTTGAGGGGCATCCGTTCAAGGTTAAGGACGATGAGGAAATGAATACGCTGATTGAAAGTGTGCAGACGCAAGGAATTCTTTCGCCGCTGATTGTTCGACCGATTGAAAACACAGATGAATATGAAGTAATAAGCGGGCATCGCCGCTTACACGCCGCAGTTAAGGCAGGGATTACAGAAGTCCCTGCCTTAATTTATGCCCTCGACCGAGATTCCGCCGCTATTGCTGTGGTGGACAGCAACCTGCACAGAGAACACATTTTGCCCTCTGAAAAGGCATTTGCGTATAAGATGAAACTTGATGCAATGAGCCGACAGGGATTTCGTTCGGATCTAACTTCCGACCAAGTCGGTCGGAAGTTAGAAACAGCGGATATAATCGCACAGCAGTCAGATGACAGCAAAACTCAGGTGCGCCGCTATATTCGCCTAACAAACCTTATTCCCGAACTTCTTGAATTTATGGATGAAGGCAAAATGGCGCTGTCTGTTGGCGTGGAACTCTCGTATTTGGACGACCAGTTACAATACGATGTTCTTGAACAATGCGAGCAAAATGACTGCACGCCGTCCTATTCGCAGGCTTTCCGTATGCACAAGGCAGACCGTGAAGGACTGCTCACCAAAGCCGTTATCCAAAATATTATGTGTGAGGAAAAAGCCAACCAAAAAGAAACGATCAAAGTTTCTGCCGAGCGCCTGCGAGCCGTTCTTCCCAAAGGCATGGACTCACAAAAGACGGAAGATTTCATTATACGGGCTTGCGAACATTACCGTAAGTATCTTCGCAACCGTGACCGAGATTCGAGATAGGAGGTGCGCTTATGGAATTTAAAATGAATGCAGTCATTCACCTTGGCAACAACTACAATAACGCCCTCCGTTCTTTTCAGCACAAGCGAATGGAATTTCTGGAACAGGAAATCCGAGCGCTTGACAGCGAAACGCTGTGGTTACTCTTACGCCAGCTTTGCAAAAACGGCCGCACATTGGAAAGCGTCACCGGTCTGGCTGTATAATGAAAAAGCAGGAGGACTGATATTATGACAAAGAAACAAAAATACAATACTGAGGATAACAGGGGCGTAGCTATCTACGCCCGAAAATCCCGCATCACCAACAAGGGCGACAGTATCGGCGTTCAGTTCAAGCAATGTGCAGAATACGCCAAACGAGAATTGCATCTCGATGAAGATTACACTTTCCTCGAATATGAGGACAAGGGACTTTCCGGCTATTACTCCGACCGTCCTGATTTTCAACGTATGCTCCACGATATTGAAATGGGCAAAATTCGTGCCGTTGTTTGTTACAAATTAGACCGTATCGGCAGAAAGACAAGCGACCTTCTGCGTCTGCTCGATTTTCTTGAAAAGCACAAGGTGGATTTGCTGATATGCTCCAACAATATCAATACAGCTTCCGGCGTATCAAAGATATTTATCCAAATATTCGCCGTCGTTGCCGAATTTGAGCGTGACACTCTGACAGAGCGTATCACAGACAACATGATGGAACTTGCCAAAGACGGGCGCTGGCTGGGCGGCAATACGCCCACAGGCTTTACGGTGAAGCGTGTGAAAACCGGCAGCGGCAAAAACAAATCCGCTTACAGCTATTTGGAGAGCATTCCTGAAGAAAAAGCAATGATACAAAAGCTCTATGAGATATTCGCCGCAACCCGTTCCATCAAGAAAACCGCAGATAAGATGAATGAGCTTGGCTATCACACAAAAATTGGGAGCAAGTTCAACACTTCCACAACAAGACTCCTTTTGAAAAATCCCGTATACTGCACTGCTGATGAAAATGCCTATAACTATTTCTTGGAGCACAACGGCGGTCTTTGTGGGGATGTATCCGAGTTTGACGGTCAGCACGGTATCTCTGCCTACAACAAGACCGATCAGGAAAAATTTGAGGATGCAGACAGCACCTTTATTGCACCGAAATTTGTGCAGTTGATGTCAACAAAGCCGCTTTCCGAATGGATCATCTCGGTCGGAAGACACGAGGGCTTTATTTCAAGTCAGCAATGGATCGACACGCAGAATATGCTGGACGATATTGCCGAAAAATACAACCGTCCGCACCGAAAGACCAACGCCTTACTTGCAGGACTGGTCTACTGTCCGCATTGCGGGAAACGCCTTCGGGTTATCTCGGAATCCAACCGCTGGACAAATGGTAAGCCGAGATTCAAGTATGTTTGTCCCGGCTTCCGTGCAGGCGAATGTACTTTCCGTGCGGTGGACGGTGTTTTGCTTGATGAATTTGTGGTGAAACAGTTGTCCCATCTTGCCGATGAGGACAGTGAATACTTTGAAAAACTGCTCAATCAGAAAGCGTCCGATATTTTCAGCTCGTCTCAGAATGAAAAAGAATTATCAGACCTTAGAAAAAAGAAGGCACAGCTTGAAGCGGCAATATCCAATCAGGTGAAAAATCTTCGAGAGGCGGACGACGGCCTGAAACGCTTTATTCAGGAGGATGTGAAGGCGCTGACCGATGAGCTTTCCGAAACAGAAACGCTACTGCAAAAGTTAGAGGACAACAGACAAAGTCAAATGTACGCTATCCGTGATATTGAAGAAATCAAGGAACGGCTGCTCTCCTTCGGGAAGTATGCTGAAAATGCCACACCCGATGTGCTTGTAACGCTGATACAAACCTTTGTGGAGCGTATTTATATTACCGATGAAAATGATGAGCGTCACTGCCACATCTTCATTAAAGGTTGCTCGAAAGAAGATTATGATGACTTCTTCCGGGCAACCGGATACATAGAAAACACACAGGAAACCGGAGCTGTCACATCCGTTTTGCCTGTGTGTGATTCAGATGAGTGTTGCAAATACAATAGAGTATAATGCGTTTTTGCATAAAAAGCCCGCCGCGTCCGCTTTATTGCGCGGTCTTTAAAATACGCCAATATGTATCCACCCGTGCGCCGCGCGGCCGTCAACGGGCATTTATGCAAAAATCTCCGACCGCAGAAAAAAAGGAATTTTCCGGCTCTTTAGGCGGCAGGACGCAGAAACACTGGAGTATTTCAAAGGATGACAGTGCAGCAGAACGGAGCAATGCACCTTTCAGCGGCGCATTGCACTCTGACTGTTATTGCCTAGCCCGCTCTGCCGCTATTATTTTAAACAGCCGTAATACTGTTTGACGCGTCTGTATCATAAAGACTGCTTATACCAGTTTATGAAAGGAAATATCCGAAAACATATAAAGCCATCCTTCAGCGTTCAACCCTGTTATTTCCTTTATCGCAAGCGCATACATCTCAAGCTGGGGCCGGTGCCTTTGAGCCGTCTTTTCCGAATCAGCGGCGGCGCTGTCCGTTTTATAGTCTATAAGCACGGCGTGTCCATCCTCTATAAAATAACAGTCTATTACTCCCTGCACCAGCACGCGCTCTCCCTCCTGCTCAACCCATATGCAGAAAGGTTCCTCCCGGTAAACCTTATTTGCGCTTAACAGCCGCTTCCCTATTTCGCCCTCAAAAAACGCCGCCAGCTTTTCCGGCTTTACTAAGGCCCTTTCTTCGGGAGTAAAAATCCCCTTATCCACCATGCCGTCCAGCTGGGCAGAAATGCCGTGAACAGACACATCTTCCCTTATATCCAGCCTTTCCATAGCGGTATGATATAAATTGCCCATTTGAGCGCCCGAAAGCTCACGCATAAACGAGGGCCGGCGCAGCGGAACCTCCCTGTCGCCGAATAGTTCAGTAACCGCTCTCTTGCTCCTTAGGCGTGTGGCCGCTTCAAGCGCATACCTGCGGGAAAAACGCTCTTCAAGATAGCTTATATCCCGCTTACCCTCTTTAAGCGCGTTCTGCAACACCTCTGAAACAGGCTCTTCTTTTTCTTCTCTCAGGGAATGCGCGTCCCTTATGCTTATTTTAATCCGTCCTCCGCCAGGCTCCCGGCTAAAACCTTCAAATCGCTCCCTCAGTATTTCCGCATCAGGGTGCCTAAGCAGCGCCGGCATGATAAATTCCAAAAAACTGTTGGCATGCGCTATGGAATATTTCCCGCCGGTAAACTCGCTCTTAGGAGTTATTGTACCGCAGACTATCAGCCGGCTTATGGCCCTGGTCATGCCCACATAAAGCAGGCGCGCTTCCTCCGCAACTCCCTCCTCCGCCTTTTTGGCCGCAATGGCTGCGCGCGCCATGCTCTGGCGCACCTCAAAAACCCCCGTTTCCTTATCCAGCCGCCTCAATTTTACCCCTATGCCCAGCTCGGAATCCAGCTGTATATTCTGCCGCGCTTCGTTTTTATTAAAGGCCTGACCGCAGCTCACCAGCAGGCATATGGGAAATTCCAGCCCCTTGCTCTTATGTATGGTCATTAAACGCACAACGTCGTCCTTTTCCCCCAGCGTGGCTCCCTCTTCTATATCCCCGCCCAGCTTGCGCCCAAATTCCAGATAACTCAAAAAACCCGAAAGAGATTCGCCGCTCAAGAGCATATATTCACCCGCTCTGCGCGCAAGCTGCCGCAGGTTCTCAGCGCGCACCTGTCCCATAGGAAGCGCCGAAACATAGTAATAATAGCCCGTCTCCTCATATATCCGCCATATAAGCTGTTCAAGGGGCAACACATAGCTTAAAAAATTCCAGCTTTCTATTTTTGCAAAAAACTCATGCAGCCTTTGCCCGATCCCGCCGCTCTCCGTCATATCCATAAATTGCTCTGCGGCCTGGGAAAAGCTTCCGTCTTTTACATACGAGCGCACCAGCGCAAGCTCATTTTCATTAAAGCCCCCGATAGGGCTCAAGAGCACGGCCAGAAGCGCTTCGTCCTCTCCGCCGCCCGCTATCAAGGAAAGCAGGCTTGTAATAATACCCGCCTCGTGGCTGCTTAAAAGGCCCGCCTGAGGCTCTGTATAAAGGGGAATTCCCTCGCTTTTGAATACCTCCTGATACGCGCCTGCCAATTCGTTGGCGCTCCTGGCCAAAATTACTATATCCCTAAGCTGGGGCATGCGGCAGCATTTCATGGCCGGGTCGTATATAGGCTCGTTCATAATTTCCTTAATCCGCCTGGCTACGGCCAGCGCCTCCAGCTTCTGCTTCTTATATTGCTCAAATTCCTCAGGCATATCCTGCTCGTCATAATCCAGGAGCATAACTTCGGCCGGAACGGCAGGCTTAAGGCATTTTTCAAGAGAACAGGCGCATTCCTCCGTGCCCAGAAGGGACTGCCAGGAACCCGCCAGAGGGCGCAGGGAGGCGTTTACATCATATTCCAGCCCCAATGTCTCCCTCTTCATAATTCTTTCAAAAATAAAATTGACAAAATCCAATATGCCGCCGCACGAGCGGAAATTGTTGTTAAGATATATATTCTCGCCTCCGCCCGCGCCAAAAGCCCGCTCTCTCTTTATAAAGATGGAAGGGTCCGCGTTCCGGAAGCGGTATATGCTCTGCTTGACGTCTCCAACATAAAAAATATTGTTCCCTCTGGAGAGCCGCGACAGAATATGCTCCTGCAATTTATTATTGTCCTGATATTCGTCTACAAATATATAATCATATCTGTTTTTCAGTTCATAAGCCGCCTGCTCATTATCCAGCAATCTGGCCGAAAGGCAGTCTATATCTGAAAAATAAAAGCTCCCTTCTTCCAGCTTAAGCTGGAAAAGAGTATCCGAAAAGCGCCTGACCAATTCAAAGAGCGCCTCCATGCAGCCGCGCAGATAAGGCAAATCATCATACTTTAATAATTGGGCGTATTCGCCAGCCTGAGCCATTATCCCCTGGACAGCGCTTTTTATAACCTCGTGCCGGGGACGAAAGACCCCTGAAAAGCCGTCCTTTATCCTTAAGCTCATATAGGGCGAGGGTTTAAGCGCCGCCATCTCTTCAAAATTCTCCGCCGCCAGCAGCGCCTCTATGAGCTGCGCGTCATATTCGGCTACCTGTTCGCAGTTGTTCTTGCCGCCTACCTGGGCCGCCAGAGGCTTTAAAGCATCAGCGTCCTCCCTGAGGCAGATTAATTCATCCTGCATACGCCGCCTTTCGGCGTTAATCCAGATTTCCCCTCCTGACGAATAATCTTTTAGCATCTCCTCCAGCCGCTTCTGCGGATACGGAAATATGCTTATATGCCCATATATTAATAATATAGCGTCGCACAGGCTCTTATCCTTCCCCCCCTTAACCAGAAGGCGGTACAAATCCTCAAGAAAGGGTATGTCCTCCGCCTGCTCCAATACCTTTTCCAGCGCCTCGTCCTGAAGCCGTGCCAGTCTGGCCTGGTCAAGTATTTTAAAATCAGGGGGTATGTCCAGGAGATAGTAATACTGCCTCAATACGTTTGCCAGAAAAGAGGAATAGGTGGAGATATCCGCTCTGCGCAGCGCCTCGCTCTGCCGGCGAAGCATGGCGTTCTGCGGCTGGGCCTGCATGCGCCTTTCCAGCTCTCTTGTCAGCTTTTCCCTCATGGAAGAGGCCGCCGCCCTCGTAAAAGTAACAATGAGCATCCTGTCCAAGGGCACTCCCTCCAGCGCTAAAGACAGGATGCGTTCAACCATAACGGTTGTTTTGCCGCTTCCCGCCGCTGCGCTCACCAAAAGGCTGCTGTCCCTTGCTTCAATCGCCCTTTTCTGCATTTTTGTCCACTGCATCAGTTCTCTCCTCCTTCCTGCCCATTTCCCAAACTGTCCTGATTGTCCGTTTCCAAATCCAGCTTGCCGCAGGCGCGCCGCAAGAAGACGCCCTTTTCCTTTAAACCGCAGAGCAGATAATGCTCGCAGTAGCGGCAGGGGGTTTCCTGCTCGCCGTAATCTACGGGAGAGCATTCTATTCTCCCCTGCGCTATATTCAGCGCCAATTCTCCGGCTGTAATCTTCGCCAAATCCATCAATTTATCAAAAGCCGCGGGAGAAAGCAGGTTTTTGCCTGCCAGGCCGTTTTTGCCCATTTTTACGTTTAATACGCCGCTGCCCCCTTGCAGCGCGTTTGCATCCATTCCCTCTATGACTTCAGGAATATTTACCGCCGGGCCTGAAAGCAATATTTTTTCTTCTCCCTCCAATTCTTTGATATGGAAATAAAACGCGCCCGCCGCCTTGGCCCCTTTAAAGGCGGACAGCACCGCGTCCATATAAAGGGGAAGCTGAAGCATTGTGCCGTCCCTGACCCTTTCGGGCAAAAATTTATCCGAACCTGATTTATAATCTACTATCCTGACATATCTTTCATCCTGCAAATACATCATATCCGCTCTGTCCACCACGCCGCGCAGCTTTAGCTCTCCCGCAGGAGTAGCCAAACTTATAGGCGGATAATCCCTGTTGGTATCAAAAACTATTTCCCGGCCAACCTGTATAAAGCTGCCCGCAGCAAGCTGCCGCACGGCCTCGTAAACAGCTATTCTGGCCATAACTGCCAAAGAATCCGTCTGCCTGCGCGCCCTTAAAGAGGAAACCAGATAGCCATAGCGGTACTGGGGGGCGCGCTCCTTCAGGATACGGTCAACAGCCTCAAAAATCTCCTCCCTCGTTAAAGCGGACAAATCCCGCCCGTTAAAGAGAGCGAGGCAGTTCTCCATGATATCGTGCAGCAAGCTGCCCGCATCCCGGACATTAAGCTTATAGTCCTCGCTCCTGAGCGCTTTTAAGCCATAATTGACAAAATGCATATACGGGCACAGCGCCTGGGTTTCCAGCCGGGAAACGCTGACGCTGCCCCGGCTGAAGAACAAATCACGCGCTCTGTCCGCATCTATTTTCGCCTTTTTGGCCGGAGAAAGGGCGCGCTTTAAAAAAGCTGCGTTTTTCTCCCCGTTTTGCTTTAAATATAAAAGGTAATCTTCTAAATCCTCCGAAAGTCCGCTCCGGACAGAAGCAAAAAGCAAGGGCAGCCCCGAAGCGGGCGTAGCCAGCCAGACTTTTGAGCTCAAACCGCTTTCCAGTTCCAGGCCGGGAAAAATCAGCCTCAGCCTGCTTATTATATGGGAAGGGCGCAACCCGGCCCCTTCATTTGAGGCAAGACTGTAGGATACATATAATTTTTCGGATGGGGATAAAAATGCGGAATATATATCATAATTCTGCTGGCTTACCTGCATTGACCGGTCGGGTTCAAGCTGCGCCCCCATCTGGTTCAGGCCGTCCAGCTCCCGTCCTGAAAACAGACCGTCGTCCAATACGGCGGCAGGCAGCATGCCTTCGTTTGCTCCCAGAATAAAGGCGGTTTTCACTCCCGAAGTCTTGGTCCGGCTGATATCCCCCAGCAGCACGCAGTCCACGCTGGACGGAATCACGCCCACTTCACTCCGGGCAAAGCCCTGGGACAGCATGCCTGAAAACTGCCGTCTGCCCACCGCCTTATCTCCCAGCAGCAATTCCAGCTGCTCCAAAAGATTAACTGTCAGCTCCCATACCTGGCGCATTTCATCCGCCTGGGAAGGCAGGTCCATCTCCTCCAGCTTCTTTATATCCTCTTCCAGCTTCTGAGCAATTTTATATTCCTCAAGAAAAAGAGTAATGGCTTTTGCATATTGCTCCACGCGCCGGCAGGAGCGTATTTTCTCCTCAAATGCCCGTATTGGGGGGAGGAACACGTCCCGCAGCCGCTCCAGCTCAGCTTTAGTTCCCTCTTCCAGCCGGCCGGCGCGTCCCGACATAAATTCCTGCTGCTTAAGGCCCGCCTCACGAACTAAACGCGCAAGGCTCTGGCGGTCTTTGCGCATAAAGCCCATAAGCGGACTGGAGGCATACTCTAAAATATTTTTCATGCCCTGCTCCTTAATATCCAGCAGGGCCAGTATCAGCCTGACCAGCGGCTGAGCGGGAACCGGCCGCTTAATATCGGTAAAAACCGGGATATCATACTGACGGAAAATCCTGTCGATAATGGGGGTATAAACGGCGGGAGAGCTTGTTATAACCGCAAAATCACGGTACCGTTCCCCCGAAAGCGCCGCTTCTCTTATAATCCCTGCCGCGCGCCGCACCTCCTCCTCCGGATTTTTGCCCTCAAAAAGAGAAATATTGCGGACTTTTCCGGCATATTCGCAATGCGGGTAAGCAAAGAGATTTTCGCTTAAAAATACCAGCTCATCCGGCTCTCTCCCGGCCTTTAAATATTTTACTTCATATTTTATGCCTTCTTTAAATGCGCAGGCTGTCAGCCGCTTAAAGGTATTTTCAGACAGACCGTAAAGCTCTTTATCGGGCCGTTCCATAGCGCAGGGCAGAGATATATAGACTTCGGGCGCGGCTTTGCACAGGCTTATTATCAGCTCCAGCATTTTTTGCGTAAAGACTTCAAAGCCGTCTATATATACCGAAGTACCTTTTAACGTTCCGCAATTCGGAGCCAAAAGGCAGGCAAGGGTAAAATAGTCCTGGTTGTCCGCGTAGCCGTCCTTTAAAAGCTCCTCATATTTCTCAAATATAAGCGCCGCATCTGTCAGCTTGGCCTTAAGCAGGCCTTCGCTCCTGGCGGCAAGCTCTCTCAGCCCCTGAGGAGTAAGCCCGCAGCTTTTAAAAACCGCAATCATTCTGGACAGGCGGTCAATAAACCCCGGCTGAGCCGCGCTTGAATGAAAAATGGCCAGTTCCTGCCCGCACTGCATAACCGCTCCGGCAAGCAGCATGCTGCGTCCCGTATCGTCCAGCCTTACGCCCGGATTTCTTCCCGACCATTTAATAATGCGCTGGCAGAGGCGGTTAAAAGAGAGCACCTCTGTTCCCATAAGCCCGTTAAAATTGTTTTCTGTTAAAAGCCGGCTTTCGGTTATAAAAGTTTCCTGGTCAGGTACGATAAACGCCGCCCTGCGCCCGTTGACTATATCCCGTCCAGCTCTTTTGGCCATTATGCCCGTTCTGCCGCTTTTAGCACGGCCCAGCAAAATATGGAGCATGTTTTTCCTCCGCTGAGCGCAGCCGCCTTTAGCCGCGCCATCAAATTATTATATTATAGCATATTCTCAGGATTTATGTCGAACGGCTATTAACGGCACAATAAACGGGCACGCGCTTAAAAGGACCGTATAAATACCGGCAGGTCGAAAAAATCATCATTCATCCGCATGCCGCACTTAAATTTACTGTTCGTTCATATGCATTTATGTTATAATAAATTATATAACCATAACTTTTATGGCGTAAACTCAAAAGAATCAGCCATAATATGCCGCATAAAACAGACAAACGGAGAAATTTAATTTGAAACGCTTTTTATATTTTAGTAAAAAAACACTGCCCTGGGTAATAGCGCTCATGGCCGTCATGGTTATTTCAACCGTCATGATTTACCGTTCTATTGCCCGGCTGCCTGAGGAGAGGATTATCATTTTCTTCTATCAGACCAACGTCCCCGCCAGCAATGCTGCTCAGTGGGCGCAGACGCTTAAAGAGGAAAATCCCGAAATTGAATATGCGGAAGCACAGTGCTATACAGCGCTTGAGGGCTATAGTTCCCAAGGAATGCAACGCGGCTGGACATATATAACAGTTCGCTTGGCTAAAAAGGAAGGGGACATCTTCATTCTGCCCAAGTCCCAATTTGATATAATGGAGGAATCAAACTGGCTCTTGCCTCTGGATGAAAGCCTTTTTGGCAGCTTTGAAGGCGCTGTGCGCAATACTGAAGGGGATATTATGGGACTGGAGGTAAGCTCCATGATATTTGAGGGCCTTAACTTCCCCCGCGCGGAGGAGCCGTATAACGTGCTTTACCCGCTTGAAGGGGACAGCCTTATAGCATGTGTTTATTACCAGACCTCCGACCCAGCGCTTACCAAGAACATACTTAATAAAATTATTTCGGGCGCAGCCCGGTACGGAGAAGATGATTATGAATAAAAAAGAAGCCCTATGGCGCCTGCGCCGGCGCGGCGCTCTTATTGCCATTCTGCTTGCAGCCGTTATCATCCTTACCCTCACAATATATTATATAATGAACAGCCGGCCCGATCCAGACGCGCTGACTGTGGGGCTGGAGAATGAAATAATGATCACCTTATCTGAAAAGCAGGTAGCTGACACTCTTAAAAATGGAACGGGCGAAGATAATGTGCGCATAATAGAGCCCAGCCTTTACAGCGTGGTGCAGCCCAATCCGCAGACTGATAAATACGGCCTGTTTGAACAAATGATCATAAGCCAAAGCTGCGATCTAATGATAGGCACAGCCAGTACGGCCAGGGAGCTTTATCGTTTGGGGCTGATACTTCCCGTTGAAGGAATAGGCTTTGAATTTGACGGCGAATATCTATCAGGCTGCGTCGAATTGGGATATGTGGATTCTACAGGATACGGGGATTATTTCTTCCCGCAGGAGAATGACACAGTGTGCGCTTATGTGCTGATTAACGCCAACAACCGGGACGCTGCCTTAAATGCGCTTAATTACATAAATCAGCGTTTTGACGCCCGGACTGAATAAAACGTATCTTGAAATTATAACAGCACCGCATATAAGGAGCTAAATATTTGTTTTAAAACAGGCTGTGCCGTATGGGCAGAACTGCAAGCCGTCTGGCCCGCGCATAGGCGCTGTGAATAAAATTATGCCGGTAGGTATAAAACGGTTAAAAGAGAGGACAATTTAATGTATGAGGAAATAATTCAGCCTAAAAGGCCAAAATGGTACCACGGCATACTTTTCTGCGCCGCTTTAATTCTGGCCATACTGGCCGTGCTGTTTATAATACAGATTCTTAAAACCATCTTTAAGGAAGCGGACGCAGTAATATTCGACCTTTTGGGCATTGCGGCAATGGCCGTTATGGTATGGTTTATACTGTCCAAGCGGACAAGCCTGTACAGATACACCCTGAATGACACGGAGTTCGGGGCGGAAAAATATACTGGCCAGCGGATGGTGCGTGAAATCCGCATACCTCTTTCGGCTATAACGGGTTTAAACGCCGCCCCGTCCGAAAACCGTGAAAAATACGATGGTTTTATCTGTCAGCCCGGCCAGAATGACCTCTTAATCACCTTTGAATTAGATGGGAAGGACAGCGGGATAATTATTTCACCCAGCGATAAATTAAAAGCGCTGCTGGAAGAAAAAATGAAAGGTATAAAAGAATCATGCGAGAAACAGACCGAATAATAGATAATTATGCGGAGGAAATGGCGCAGCGCCTGCGCGAGCTTATACGCATCCCTTCAGTCAAGGATAATCCCCTGCCGGGCGCGCCTTTTGGCGAGAATATAAAAAAGGCTCTGGATTACACCCTCTCTCTTTGTAATGAGCTGGGCCTGGAAACTCAAAATGTTGACGGATACGCCGGTTATGCTCAGATATCAGGCGAAAAAAAGGAACAATTAGGCGTGCTTTGCCATTTGGATGTGGTCCCGGCGGGAGACGGATGGATTCATCCGCCCTATGAAGGAGGGATGGAAAACGGCGTCATATACGGCAGAGGCACGGTAGATGACAAAGGTCCTGCCATTTCCGCAATTTTTGCCCTTAAGGCCCTTAAAGCCGCGGGAGTAAAGTTTAAAAGAACCCCCCGGCTTATCTTTGGCTGCGACGAGGAAAGCGGCTGGGAGTGCATGGACTATTATGCGGATAAGATAGGAATGCCCGAAATGGGCTTTTCGCCCGACGCAGATTATCCCATAATTAATACTGAAAAGGGCATTTATCACGCTCAGCTTAAAAAGAAACTGCCAGGGAACGGAAAATACAGGCTTTCCATACACGGAGGCACCAGGGCAAATGTCGTGCCCGATTTGGCTCAGGCGCACATTGAAGGAAATATAGATAAATTAGCCGAGACACTGCTGGATTATAACTGCTCTGAAAACGGCCTGAGCTTTACTGCTGAAAAAAACACATTGGATATTACTGCCAAGGGAGTAAGCGCGCACGCCAGCCAGCCCGAAATGGGACAGAACGCATTCTTTGCGCTTTTAACTCTTTTAGATAAGCTTTCCCTGGGGGGCGAAGAAGGGCATATTATTCAAATGCTTAATTGCGCATTTATTAATAAGACTGATGGCAGCGGCATTCCCGGCTTGAAAATTCAGGATGAATTTGGACCGCTGACTATCAATCTGGGATTATTGGATGCCGGAAGCTTTTACGGCGGGGAGAAGGATGAAATAAGCCTGACATTGGACATACGCTTCCCCGTAACCTACAATTACCAATATATAGAGGATAAATTAGCGGCATTTTTTGACGGCTGGACACTTATACGCGGACATGTACAGGCTCCACACCATACTCCTGAAGAGCACGAATTGGTCCAAGCTCTCAAGAGAGTTTATAAAGAATATTTTAATCGGGAAGGCAGATGTCTGGCCATAGGCGGAGGCACTTATGCCCGTGCGCTGAAAACAGGCGTAGCTTTCGGCATAACCCCGGAGGGCGGTATTTCACAGGCTCATAACAAGGAAGAGAACATATCCATCAAGCAGCTTGTGCTCAATGCAAAGGTATTTGCGGCGGCTATTGAGGAGCTGGCCTGCAAATAAAAATGTTAGATTGCATATAAAAC
>ULRR01037033.1_pt1 | contig 15054 bp, 11 predicted proteins | sample 1955651 | NCBI WGS metagenome assembly ULRR01 (sample SAMEA4835688, study PRJEB28245) | human gut metagenome | biome: gut microbiome; material: fecal sample | place: Denmark | collected 2008
CTAAAGCGCCCTGCCTCGGACATTCTGGCCGTGACAATGCCCGGTTTCGGCACCACGGACAGAACCCATGACAATGCCGTAACCATGTGCCGCCTTCTGGGCGTGGAACTTCGTGAAATCCCCATCTCGGAATGCTGCCTCCGGCACTTCGCCGACATCGGGCACGATCCTGCCGAACGAACCACCACTTATGAAAACGTCCAGGCCCGCGAACGCACGCAAATTCTGATGGATTTGGCCAATAAAACCGGGGGGCTGGTCGTGGGAACAGGGGACTTGTCGGAAATTGCCCTGGGATGGAGCACCTACAATGGGGACCACATGTCCATGTACGCGGTCAACTGCTCCATTCCGAAAACGCTGATACGCTGCCTCATTGAACACATCGCGGAAGAATCATCCCCGGAACTGGCAGCCACCCTCGCGGACATCAACAACACTCCCGTCAGCCCGGAACTCCTGCCGCCGTCGGACGACGGCACCATTGAGCAGAAAACGGAAGATGTGCTTGGGCCTTACGACCTGCACGACTTTTTCCTCTTCCACTTCATTAAATACGGTGCGGAACCGGATAAAATCCTGCACCTGGCGGAACATGCCTTCCGCGGCGAATTTCAGCCGGACTTCATCCGCCGCTGCCTCGGCATCTTCATCCGCCGTTTCTTCCGTCAGCAATTCAAGCGCAGCTGCATGCCGGACGGCCCCAAGGTGGGCACCATTTCCCTTTCCCCGCGCGGGGACTGGCGCATGCCTTCCGACGCCTGCGGGACCGTGTGGGAAAAAGCCATCCCCCACTACTGAGACCTCCTATCCGGAAAGTTGCGGAGACGGCTTTTCCCGGAACCCGGCAAGGATGCCGAAGACCGCATCAATGCCCGGGGGCCAACTTCAGCCCGATAATGCCTATCAGTAGGAAGGATGCCGCCAGCATGCGCCAGATATTGGAAGAATCCCCGAACCACAGAATACCAACCAGAAACGTGCCCAACGCGCCAATGCCGGTCCATACCGCATAAGCGGTGCCGATGGGGATGTTCCGCTGGGCAAGCCACAAAAGAAAACCGCTCAGAACCATGCTGAAAACGGAGCAGGCGATACAGGCGGCGAATTTGCCGGGCCCAGTGCCGGGCGTTTGAGAAAGTTTGAAACCCAGAGGCCATCCGATCTCGCAGAGACCGGCCAACACCAGATAAATCCAGGACATATATTGAAACGGGGAATCACCTTCCGCTCACCGGCCTTCCCAAATGGGAAAAGCTCCAAGGGCAACGGATGCCTTGCAGAATACCCGCAAGCGTCCTGGAATCAAGAAGGCAACTCTTCCACACCCTGTCATACAGAACAACACGGGCATCCGGGTCGGAATCCCGCCTCTGTCCTATACAAGTTCCATCGTGGTACCTGTTACAGGCAATCTGACAAACGGAAAACCGCTACTTCATGAAGAAAGCTCTTCTAATGACAAAATAATATTGTTTGACGCTTCTGTTTACATGCTCCCCGCCATCTGCCTTTACCCCGGCATGCCGGCCCGGCATCCCCGTATTCAGGGATAATCACGGACCGGCATCAAAACCGGAACCGTTACGACAACGGCGCTTATCACAAACAAAAAAGGATCGGGAAAAGCTGTTTCCCAAAGTCCCTTCCTATTTAAGTTTCCTGCCGGGAGCCAGCCCTGTGTCTTCTCCGTCCGTCAGCCATTCAATGGTAATGGGAACAAACTTCAGCTTTTTAATATGCTCCTGGTTCTCCTCATAAAGCACCCCAACGATGCCGGGTTCCACCATGGCAAGGCTGGAATAGGCAAAACCGCCCTCGCCCAGCAATTTCTTCACCGGCCAGGTCTTGCCGTTGTCATAGCTCATGGCCACCTGTCCCTTAATGCGCCGGCCCGCACTGGGCCCGGAAAACAGAATGCGGCTTTTGCCGCCGTAGGCAGGCTGGTCGCTCAGGGAATACGTCATCAGGGAATTCTGGGTACTGTCGCAAAACAGCTCCGGAGCGTCCTCCACCTGTCCCCAGGTCTCCCCGCCATCCTGGGACCACGCAATACGGCGGCAATTGCCTGCGCCCCAATGGCGCGCAACCATCACCACGCCGCCGTTATCCGTTTCCGCAATGGACGTCTCGTTCACCATGCCCTTCATATTGGCAGTCGGCTGGCCCAGCTTCCAGCTCTTGCCGCCGTCATCGCTGTAAATGCAGGAAATCACCCATTTGCCGAACGGCCCTTCATTCATCGGAATCACCAGGCGGCCCTTGTGGGCGCCGCTCTTCAGCTGGGTTCCCGCATTCGGGCCGGACGCCATAATATCCACTCCTGAAGGACGCTTGGTCGTCTTCGTAATCTCCTGCGGCTTCGTCCAGGAAGAACCTCCATTCCTGCTCTGAATCATGAAATTGCGGATGCACTTTTCATCATCCCATCCGTCCGGGATATTGGGCTGCCGCTCCTTGACCCCGGCAGGGTAACGCTGGAATACGACAGTCACGGTCCTGGTTTTGGCGTCATAAACGGGGCACGGATTATTGAACGTGGCGCCATGGGCCTTGGCTATCGCCCGGGGACGGGCCCAGGTCTTCCCGCCATTCTTGCTGACGCTCATGATAATATCGTTCTCCCCCTGGTCGGTATTTTTGTACCGTCCTTCGGCGAATGCCAGGAGCTGGCCCTTGCCGATACTGAGCAGGGCGGGAATACGGATGGACGCATAGGGATTACCTTCCCCGGCGCTGAATACGGTCACAGCCCTGTCCGTAGGGAAACCGGTTTTCTCTTCCTGCCCGAACGCCGGCAATGCCACGGCGCATACGGCACTCATCAAACACTTGAATACGGAATTCATCATCCTCTCCACCTTATTCCATTTTCCCCTGCCGCACAACAACCATGTCATGCATGTGCGCCAAGACCAGGGAAAAAGGAACACTAAAGAGGAACGCGATACCGCCGACGGGAAGCCCGGAAGGCTTCGGCCCAAAACTCAAGCCTGCAAGAAACGTGCCCATCCGAATACGGATCCCCGGAAAAGCGCCCGCCGGAACCGGGGAAAATATCCGGAAACGCGAAATCGGCTGAAAAAATCCCTGCCGCACCGCCAAAGCCATTCCACACATCAACCGCCCGGCCTCTCTCCGGACAAACCGCTTGCCTATTTATTCATCAAGAGAAAAATGGTGAAAGAAGAAGAAAACGGAACCTGTATCTTGTAACATCGCAGAATCACCTGCTTCCCGTACTGTCATGAACCGAATCCTTCCATTACTATCCCTTCCCCTGCTGTCGCTCGCAGCGGTATTTGCCGCCAACACGCCGGAACACATCGGCAACGACCTCAAACTGTTCAAAGACTCCTCCTGCACCTCCCTGAAGCCGGATGTGAAAGACACCTCCGCCTTCCAGTCTGACGCGATGAAAGAACTCGCGGCCAAAATCCTGGCTGGCCATTACAAGCCGGACTACCTGTATGCCGAATACCGGGCCCTCCCCTCACCGAGCCAGACGGGGAAAAATCTCAGAATCGGCGACGGATTCAGCAAATACGACAACATGACGGGCGTCTATCTGGAAAAGGGGCGGCATGTCGTCCTGGTCGGCAAGACGGAGGGGCAGGAAATCAGCCTCCTGCTGCCAAACCTGATGCGCAAGCCGGCCGAAGGAGTACAGCCCACAAAAGACCCCAACGGCTGGGGATTGCATAAAAAGCAGATTCCGCTCAAGGAAGGAATCAACATCATTGACGTGGAAACGCCCGCCAACGCCTATATCAGCTATTTCACCGAAGACGCCGGCAAGGCGCCGAAAATCCCCGTCCATTTCGTAACCGGCAAAGCCAACGGCTACTTTGACACCACCCGGGGCGACACCAACAAGGACTGGGTTCGCCTGCTTGACCAGGCCGTCTCTCCGATCATGGATGCCCGGGGAAAATACATCCAGGTTGCCTACCCCGTAGAATTCCTGAAAAAATTCACCAAAGACCGCGGAACCGAACTCATCAACGCCTACGACAAGCTCATCGGCATCCAATACCAGCTGATGGGCCTGGATAAATACGGCAAAATCCCGGAAAACCGCGTCCTGGCCCGTGTGAACTTCAACTACTACATGTTCCGCGACGGAGACGGAGTCGCCTACCTCGGAAACGACGGGACAATGCGCATGGTGACCGACCCTGAAAACGTTCTCAAGGGCGATGCCTGCTGGGGATTCTCCCACGAAGTAGGACACGTCATGCAAATGCGCCCGATGACCTGGGGCGGCATGACGGAAGTCAGCAACAACATCTTTTCCCTGCAGGTCGCAGCCAAAACAGGCAATGAAAGCCGCCTGAAGCGCCAGGGCAGCTACGACAAGGCGCGCAAGGAAATCATCGAAGGGGAAATCGCCTACCTGCAATCTAAGGACGTTTTCAACAAGCTGGTTCCCCTGTGGCAGCTCCATCTTTACTTTACCAAAAACGGACACCCCGACTTCTATCCTGACGTCATGGAGTACCTGCGCAACAACGCGGGAAACTACGGAGGGAACGACACCGTCAAATACCAGTTCGAATTCGTCAAGGCATGCTGTGACGTCACAAAAACCGACCTGACGGACTTCTTTGAGAAATGGGGATTCTTCAAACCCGGAAAATTCCACATCGGTGACTATGCCCAGTACGACTTTAACGTCACCCCCGAAATGGCGGTGGAAACGAAAAAGTGGATTGCCGGCAAAGGCTACCCGAAACCTGAAACCGACATCACCGAACTAAGCGAGTAACGTGATTCGGCAATCCCGACGATTCCTTTTAATCATCAAATATGCTGCAAACGGATAAGAAAACAGGGGATCAAGTTCAATTCTTTTGAAAGTATTTTTGATGATGGAAGATTATTAAGAAGTTAAACTCCCGCACCAAAGGGTGGAATCAGAAATGATTCCACCCTTTTTCATTTCTACATCCATCTCCCCTATCCCCAGCCATACTGGGTACGACAAATGGCATGCCCCCCTAGATTAAATGTATTCCCCCATTTGATAGCCTATCCAAGAATTGATATAATTGGCATACGTCTCCTATTTTGGTCAAACATCCAAACAGGAGGTAAAACAAGATGCTTTTTGATGAACCGTTTTTAGCTGGTTTGTCATCCGTATAGCGATGGGAGGATAGCGTGTTTCCCTGATGGTCACAAACGTGGATGGCGTTTCCCTCCAGTATGGCAACAACTTCAAAAGAAAATCTCTGCAGTTTTCCTTTTTGAGTGAAGCGAGTTTATCCTTCAGGGAATATTACACGGACAAGTGTTCCTTATTGGTATGCAGGTCCGGTCATGAATCCATCATGTCGTGAAACACGGGGTTCGTAAGCGATAAAACTCAGTGACCGTCAATTATTTTACCGTAATGAGCAGTTATTTCCCTGACTTGATAGGAGGAATATCCTGACAGAAAAAAGCTACATCCCTATTCAGTTTTTCCGCGATTTCGCAGATGGTATAAAATGTGATGTTGCGCTCTCCCCGTTCAATGCTGCCGTAGTAGCTTCTATCCAAATTGGCAACATGCGCAAATCCTTCCTGAGAGAATCCCTGGGCTTTTCTCTCGTTTCTGATCCTTTCTCCTAATTCCTTGAGTACATTTTGCTTGGACATCTATTCATTATCGCAGAAATGAGAAATTTATGTCCACGGCCTAAAATACCTCTTTACGGTTGCGAAAATATACGATATTCAAACGTTATCACCTACCAACCAAGAGGATGAATAACCAAAATTGATTATGAAGTTACATCTGCCTACAGTACTGCTGGCGACCGTGCTTGCCTGCATTTCGCAATCGGTCATCGCTACAGAAACAATCAACCTCAATACCCATAACTGGGATCAATATATCGGAGATTATGGGAATCCGGGATATCCTCGATTTGATAATGTTAACCTGAGCCTTAACGGTAACTGGTCAGTCAATTTTGATAAATTCTATAATCTTACTTGGGGCGCATCAGATAATGGTTCCTATACTTTGACAGGACAAGGGACCATGGATTTCAAGGACGAGGTGTTCACCATATCTGGTGGAAGCTCAAAAACCCTGGCTACAGGTAATGCCAAATATACGATTGGTTCCGGCATTGTTCTCAAAAATGCAACGCTGGAAGCGTGGGGAGGAGCACAAGTAACATTCAATGGTTCTCTCTCTACTGAAACCAATCGAGAAACTCCCTGTTCTTTCTCGGTTTATTCATTTGACGAACATCACTCTGTCCTCGACTTGAGAGGAGCTACAATCAAGGATAGTGATTTCGTTAAACTGGAATTTGACCAGGGAACCATTATCAGGGATCAATATACTATATCTGCAACACACGGTCTCGAAATTTGGTATTCTTCAAATTCTACATTTACAGGAAAATCCATTCTGCAAGGAAACCTGACGTTGGCAAACGATGGGAAAGTAACTGTTTGGGGAAATAATGATGCATTGTATCCCAATATGTCCATTACGGGTACTTTGTCCATTACCGGGAATACCAAAATAGAGTTTTTCAATGATAGTCCGGCAAATGGAGTTTACTTAAATCCTGAATCCGGGACTGTCGTATTTTACTGTAAAAATATTACGGGAGACACCGGGCTTTTGAGCGCCATTGAAAGCACATGGACATATGATGACGAAACAATATCCCGGAATATCTCCGACAAAAAATTCGTATCCATCACCCAAACGGATGGACGTTATGCTCTGACACTGGTTGACAACGGTTATAATCCCGGTCAACCGGAACAACCGGAAACCGTTATTACAGACGGCAAAGCTCCCGATACTCTTTCCAAGGATGTTGTCGTCTCTTTGAGTAATGGGGGAAGCGTTGATGCAACGGAAACCATCAGAGGACTCAACAATTCCTGCATTAGTGGAACGGGAGGGAATTTGGTTACTACGGATACACAAACATTCTCCATGAATGGTTCCGATACACTCGGATTCAGTATTGTAGGGACAAACGGAAATGCAGGCGCGGATATCCAAGTAGGCCAGACGGGAGGAAACATTACGGATGCCGCCATTGTTTTAACTGGCGACAAATATGAATCCAGACAGGTCAATGTTCAGAGCGGCCTTTTGGAAATTGGTCAAAACACCATTCTTGGAACAGATGATTCCATACTGACGATTGGATCTTCGAATGCTTCCGATGGTACAGTTACTGCATCCGTCAATAACAGGGGGACAATCAACAATGACGTTACCATCAATTCCGGTGCATCGCTGGACAACAGGAATAACATTAATGGAGATGTTCTTGTCAATGCATCATCCATTTTGAGCAACCATGGAACGGTGAAGGGGGATGTAACGGTATCTGAAAACGCTTCTGTTAATGGCAGCGGTACCTTTGGTTCAACCATTCTCCAATCCAATGCTCTTCTCTATGTCGGCAACAGTCCGGGATTCCAACGACATGGGGATTTGATGCTAAATGACGGCTCAAGGCTCGGTTTTTATCTGGACGGCATTACCGCTGCGACATTGGAGAATCACGGTTCAGGTACATATTCCAATCTTTCCGTGACCAACACATTGAATTTGAATGGAACAGTGAATGCCGAAGTAGAAGTAGGCTTAGGTATTTTAGCCGCAGGGATGGAAGCGTTTACTCTGGATCTTATCAAAACGGAAGGAACGGTTTCCGGTAATGGTGATTTTGTCCTTTCCCTGAATGATGAAAACCATCTCCTGAAGGAAGGCAGTCTTCTCTGGGATTCTACTACAGGCATACTCAGTTTCACAGGACAGGTGGACGAAGCCGTAGCGGCCGCTCTGGTCGGCAAGGACGGCTCCAATATCGCCAATTCCCTGTGGTCAAGTACCAGCGTCGTCAAAAGCTTCGGCCAAACGGTTGTTTCTCAATTCAAGGTCACCCAACCGGGAGATTCCAATGTATGGGTAAGCGGACTTGGAGATTTTGTCTCCATGGGTTCTACCTCTCATTCTGATGGTTTCCAGTATAACGGAGGCGGGTATGCGGCAGGGATTGACTACGCCTGGACGAAGAAATTCCGTACTGGCATTGCCTTCGGTCAAACATTCGGAACGTTCAAATCCGACGATAACCAGGCATCCATCAAGCAGGATAGCATCATGACCGGTCTTTATGCCAATTACCTTGAAATATTGTGCGACAAGCAGAGTTTGGGATTGAGCGGATACTTCGCCTATGGTTCGGTGGAAAACAGGGCCAACACTTTCGTTGGTAATTCTGCATATCTGCCCGGTCAGGCAAAATGGGATGACGACGTGTTCTCCTTTGGTCTTAAAGCAGACTGGAACATCAAAGTCACCGACAAGACAACGCTGACGCCGTTCATTGGGATTGATTACGTCCATGGAGCACAGGAAAACTTCACGGAAACATACGACAATGGAAGCCGCCAGTATAGGGACGGCAACATGCAGGTATGGAGTGTTCCGGTAGGCATTACGGTCAAAAAGGAAGTATCGGTAGGAGGCGGACAGCTTCTTCTCCCAGAACTGACGCTCGCCTATGTCGGGGATGTCTCCAGAACGAATCCTTCGGTCAAATCCACTATCTATAGAATCGACAACAAGCACGAAGGAAGCAATCCGGGCAGAAGCGCTTTCACGATGAATGCCGGGACCAACTGGGTTATCAATCAAAACTGGAGCGTTGGAGCATTCTACACTCTGGAAGCCAGAAGCAGCCAGGTGAACCAATCCGCCTCACTTTCGGCAAGGTACAGCTTCTAATTAGACAAATAACAGTCACCCAAGGATGGAATCAGCAATGGTTCCATCTTTTTTCATTTTTACGCCCATATGCTATTCCTCGCCATACAGGGCACGGCAAATGGCATGGTACCCCCACCAAACCAAACACACTCCCCCAATTGGCAGCCTATCCTGTTTGGTCTCAACATATACAAGGAGACTTCCACACAAAGGGGGTATTTTCTCAAATGCTTCAAAATTGTTTTTCCGAAAAATGGAAAAATTTTTCTTCATTAGGAAATGTATCAATTGGGAAAAGAGGAAAGCCCATTTAGCCATTTGTAAGGCAAAATTAATTTTGACGGTAAATTTTCAGATTTACGTAGGTTAATACCTATCATACCTATGAAATCCTTACAAATGATCCTAGAGATATTCAGAATAAAATAACCTGCGTATAGATGATTCTCCATATACAGTAATCTGCATTTTCCAAGACATGTATTCTTCAAATGATCCTGTGCAATGGTGTAATGAAGAAATATAAAACAGGCTTAAAATTTACAAGTATATTGTAATGAACAAGTTATGAAAACATGGTCTCATACGATGTATATTAATAATAATTGGAGAGAAAATTTTCTCCTGTATACCTGCATTTAATCCTTTATAAGAATTCCCGAGGGCAATCCGTTTTGTACGAAGATATTTTCGAAAAATTATTGAAAGTATCTAATGTATTATCTATTAATAGCCTAATTTGGACTTGTCGCTTTAATACTATCAAAAATAAGATCACTTATTTCTTCAAAATTTCCTTTGTGACATTTTATTCTTAAATTGCTGGCTATAGATAGTGTATATATTATATCATGCCTTAATAGGTCGACTTTTAATGATATTATCCTAGCCTCTTTTTTTCTTAACATCTTATTTAAAAATTTATTAAGATCTCTTTCTCCCTGTACCGCTATACGAGCGGTAATGTTTTTTGTCAGTCGAATATCGCTTACATCAATGTATTTTATATTTATTTCATCAAAATGTATTTTTAGATTATTAATGAAATCATATAAATTCAATTGTATGGGTGAAATTGAAATTTTGAAATCCGATATTTCAGCCAAAAAGTTAAAGAAAGATATATAGCTTTTTGCAGGCGTATCTACCCTTAAATAAGAATCTTTTATGAAAAAATCTAGGATCAATAATTTTGTATAATTTTCAAAAAATATTTCTTGGTTGGGTAATTCTATTTCTCTTGTTAAGATAGTTTTTTCGATAAATCTAGATTTTATGAATTCATTTCCAATTATTTCTACAAAAAAACCTCTAGAAAAACCATCCTTACCTATAAATTGATTTTCTCTTAAATATGCTCCAAGTAGAGGCAGGCTATATTTTCCAGAAATTTTGAAGCATCTATATTGCATAACTGTCAAGATTCCGTTTCTTCGAAATTTAGAATTTTCTCATATGTCTTATATGAGGCATTTTCGAGTAAATGACTTAGTCTACGCCTGTCTTCGGGGGTAGGTTGTCTAACGTTTTTTGCATATCCTTCTCGATTTCTTTTCATGGGGAAAATCCCACGAACAGAATATTTATAATTTTTGCCTTCTACGGGATTTTCCATTAAGGCTTCTAAAGCTACTTTTTCTTTACTGTTTTTTACTATCCATACAACACGTGAAAAATAAAATCCTGAGTCTAAAAACGATCTCAATTCTTCAGAGTGCAATAATCCTTCCCCATCCAAAGAAGCTTTTTTTAGAAAAGATTTTGCCTTTGCTTCCATGGTTTCTTTTTCTATTTCTTCTAGCCCCTCTGCGTCTTCATTATCTTGATCTTCAGTAAATCCAATATCGTTAGCTTTGTTTTCAAGACCAACTTTAATTACGTCTTCAAAATTATATCCTTCTAAAGAACGCATAAGTTCTCTAAAAAACAAAGTTCGCTTTTCTCTTGAAAAATTTGACAAATCAATTTCTTTAATTTGAATATCTTCCTCGTTTTCGTCTTCAATCAATCCCAAAAGATTTCCAACTACATCCCTTAAGCGCTCATTTGCAGGATATCTAAATTTAATAAATCCTTTTTCTTTGATGATTTCAATTTTAGCTTCTTTTTCTTGTCGCTGCCTTAAAGGTGTTTTTCCATAATCGAATTCAACATAGTTCACGTTAATGTAAATTTTGCCTGAAGAATCAGTTTCTACATTAATGATTTCTCCATTCTTTTCTCTTTTATCTTGTAACTTATTTGTCAACTCATTTATTTTTATAGCGTTTAGATCTATAGAAGAGTTATTAATAGATTTAAATTCACTTTTTTCGTTTCTTGCATGTACTTCTATCAAGTTCAATAACTCTTCAAAATCATTAAAAGACAACTTCCGCATAGAAATTTCTTCTACTATTTCATCGCGAGAGAGGTCATTTGATATGAAAATTCCTCTATCTGCTAAAAAAACAAGTAGGTATTCGGCGCTTGGTTTTCGGGAAGAGGCCAGTAATGCATCCCTGACATCTCTATATGTTGGATAACAGATTGTTCCTCGGGCTATCATCGTATTGTCATTCCTATTTCAGTTGTTGAGAATACTTTTATCACATTCGTCATTGTAGAAAATGATATTTTATTAAACTTTTCAACCAATTCTTTATGATTGCTACTATAAAGAGAATATCGATCAATTAAGTTGTTTTTATATTCATTCAAAGCTCTTTCAAAATTTGTTATTGCATTGGGTGAAGCTTGAGGGGATCGTATTTCGATTTTTTGGCTATTAGCCAATAACTGATAGAAAGATAGCATGTCTATTAGATATAGAAATTCCTGAGGTTTCTCTCCTGATCCTTTATAATAGACAATAGTGGATGGCATTTTACCGTCCTCTAAGCTATATCGTAAAATTTGCCACGGTTCTTTCAGCGATTGTAATGTTGCACCACTTTTTTTCTCAAGGACTATTTTTCTTTTAAAATCTGCATCTGGATAAAAGAAATAACAGTTTTCAAGAGAAGGAATAGCTCTTTTTCCACTTAATGTTAACATGTCATTGCAGATATTATTGAGATAGTTAATATCATCTGGAGAGAGTATGGAAATTTTAACTGATCTCGATATTTTAGGAAGATCGTCTCTGATGCCATCTAAAAGAGATTTAAACTCATGATTAACTAATGAGTCATGATTGTAAATAAATAATAAGCCTTGTATTTCTACCGATTCAGCTTCTAAAGCAGTGTATTTATTCTTCCACTCTTGATCTACCTGAGCACATTCTACGGCTTTGGTTAATGAGATTAGGGCCTCTTTGACCGATGTGTAGGATATTGAACTTACGGAGTAACTTTTTAGATCTGTAAGTAAATAAATCCGTTTAGAGGAGTACGGGTCTTTATATGAAAAAACGACATCTGCTGGATGAGTTTTGAGTTTATGTAAATCCGAACAAACGCATGGGTTATTTTCATTCATTGGGCCGTGTTGGGACCATTTGAAAATACCAAAAAGTTCATTGGCCAACAATTCAGCCATCTTGGAGACATTTGAGGTTTCAGACATATGTAATAGTGAGTATTATAGAAAATGCTGGGACTGGTGTCAAAATAATCAATCCTACTTTTCAATATTTTCCCCATTTCTTCCCCATACCCCCTACAAACAAAAACCGCAATATACTCATCACGAATATATTGCGACAAAAAATTGATGGCGGACAGGGAGGGATTCGAACCCTCGGTACCGGTTTGCGGTACACACACTTTCCAGGCGTGCTCATTCGACCACTCTGACACCTGCCCGTTGGAAATTGTGCTAGATAGGAAAGCAGGGGCAGAATAACGGCAGAAGAGAGGTTTGGCAATCTTTTTTTCATCCGAAGGGGATTTTCCCGTTTTCCCCGAGTTTTTTCACGTTTCCGGCGGTTGCGCGAAGAGGATGAAAAGCGCCCCGACAGCGCGAGAAAATCTTCAACGGGCATAAACAGCAACGAAGCGTATTTTCAGAAGTTTTGAAAGGAACAGGTTTCCGTGGTTCACAAAAATTATCCATGAGGGCATGGCAGATTTTCTGCCCTCCCTGCCCTGTTTTTCCCGCAGAGCAAATAAGAATTTTTCTCTTTCTCCACCTTTACGGCTTCCGGGCAATCGGGGAAGGTTCAGGTAAGAACCGCTATTGATAAGCTTCTTTCCGTACGGGCTCCAGGATTGACCAGCAGCCATTTGAGAAGTTTCAGGAGCGAGACGGGAAGAGAAGACTGAAGGATTCCGGAAGCCCAGGGTTCCGAGAGTTCCGGGAAGGCGCAGCAAAAATGGGAATCCATGCTGTAAGAAGAGAAGGCGGGACATGCCGTTTCTCCGCGTATCATCATTTCCGCGGCTCCGCATTCCTCCCGTCCTCAAAAAAAGCCAAAGGCTTCCGGCATGTCCCGGAAAAGGCGTTTCCCGACCGCACTTCCCCCTTGACGGATGCCCCAAAGACGGGTTTGCTAGTCCTGCGCATGGGAGAGTCCTTTTACACACGCACCACGGAGGCCCCCTCCTCCGCCTTCGATTTGTCCCTCAGACCGCCCGCTTTCAGCGAGTTCTGCGGCCAGGAGAAGATTAAGGACCGCCTGATGCTGATGGTGGAAGCCGCCAGACAGCGCGACGACGTGCTGGACCACATCCTGTTGAGCGGCCCGCCGGGCCTGGGGAAGACGACGCTTGCCAATATTATCGCGAATGCCGTCGGCTGCCGCATTCATACGACTTCCGGCCCCCAGATTGAAAAGGCGGGAGACCTGGCCGGCGTGCTGACCAATCTGGAAAAGGGGGATATTCTGTTTATTGACGAGATCCACCGCCTGCACCCGGCCATTGAGGAGTATCTGTACCCGGCCATGGAGGATTTCCGGCTGGATATTATTATTGACCAGGGGCCAAATGCCCGCTCCATCCAGCTCAACCTGCCCAAGTTCACCCTGGTGGGGGCCACCACCCGCGCCGGGATGCTGACCAGCCCGCTGCGTTCCCGCTTCGGCCTAGTGAACCGGCTGGATTATTATACGCGGGAGGAGCTGTGCGCCATTATCGAACGGTCCGCGGGGCTGCTGAACGTGCCCGTGGACCCGGAGGGCGCCCTGCAGATCGCGCTGCGCTCCCGCGGCACGCCCCGCGTGGCCAATTCCCTGCTGCGCTGGGTGCGGGATTACGCCCAGGTGCGCGGCGACGGCGTGATTACGGAGCAGTTGGCGCACGACGCCCTGACCATGATTGAGATTGACGACGACGGCCTGGACGAGATGGACAAGCGCCTGCTGGAAGCGATGATTTACAAGTTCAACGGCGGCCCGGTGGGCCTTTCCTCCCTGGCGGTGGCCGTAGGGGAGGACGCTTCCACGCTGGAGGACGTGCACGAGCCTTTCCTGATTATGCAGGGGTATATCAGCCGCACCCCCAGAGGGCGCGTGGCGATGCCCTCCGCCTATCTCAAGATGGGAGCCGCGCCGCCCGCCAACGGCCAGGGGTGGCTGTTGTAAGCCATTCATTTACGACATGAAAGGAGTCCTGCGTTTTATGCTGGTCATCAGGCCCTCTTTCTTTTAGACTGTTTCCACATAAAACGTCAGGACGTTTTCTGTTCATCATACGCCCAAAGCTATGGCCGCACATTCTGATATTCCCTTTAAAAGACTGCCCGTCAAGATTATCGGTACGGGTTCCTATGTTCCGGAACGCCGCCTGACCAATGCGGATCTGGAAAAGATGGTGGACACTTCCCACGAATGGATTATTGAACGCACGGGCATTGTGGAACGCCGCATCGCCGCCCCTGACGAGTACACTTCCCATATGGGGACGAAGGCCGCCCAGCGCGCTCTGGAATCCTGCGGGCTGAAGCCGGAGGATATTGACCTGATTATCGTCGCCACCATCACGCCGGATACGTTCACCCCTTCCACTTCCTGCTATATCCAGGATGCCCTTGGCGCCAAGAATGCCGCCGCCTTTGACATTTCCGCCGCCTGCTCCGGCTTCCTGTTCGCCATGAAGACCGCCGTCCAGTACATCGGCACCGGCCAGATGAAAACGGCGCTCATCATCGCCGCGGAAAAACTTTCCACCGTCGTCAACTGGGAGGACCGCAGCACCTGCGTCCTGTTCGGGGACGGCGCCGGGGCAGCCGTGCTCCAGGCTTCCACAGGGGAAGAAGGGGAAGGTTCCGTCCTTGCCACGGATATCGGTTCGGACGGCTCCCTGCATGACCTGCTCCAGATTCCGGGCGGCGGCTCCCGCTGCCCCACCACAGCGGAAAACGCCCATGAACGCCTGGCTACCCTGGCC
>ULRR01036023.1_pt1 | contig 14924 bp, 12 predicted proteins | sample 1955651 | NCBI WGS metagenome assembly ULRR01 (sample SAMEA4835688, study PRJEB28245) | human gut metagenome | biome: gut microbiome; material: fecal sample | place: Denmark | collected 2008
CCCGCGCCGCTAAAAATGGTTGTAATTATTAACAGATTAATCTTAATAAGAAAGAGTTCGGAAATAAAGATAATTTTACACTTGTACAGTTGTAAAACTTGCTTGTATTCTTCGCCGCAATGTTTGTAAAAATTGTATCTCACTTGAAATCCGCGAAAATCCCGATAAAATTAAAAATAAAAATGCATCCGAACCGGGATAATTTTTTAGAATTTGGATAACTTTTTATTTTTATTGGCAAGTAGTAGTTGAACTCTTAAATTGATATTAGTCATTATTTAAGCTTTTAGTCGTTATAATTGGTCTACATTTAGAAAAATAGTTGCCTTAAACAGTATGTATTAGACATTTTATCAACAACAAAATTTTTGACGGGGAGGAATTATGATGAAAAATAAAATACATAAAATAAAATTAAAATGTTACGGATAAAAAATAGTTATGGTAATTATAAATTGTATAATTAGCGTTGTTGTACTTTATCTTTTTCTCATTATGAGATTGACCCAAGATCTTCAAATAATTATTTATAATTTTAAGGAGAAAATAGTGTGACAGAATACACTTCAAGAATTCATGCAACTACAGTTATAGATTTTAGGCGGATTAAAACCCAAAGAGAAATCGGTGTCATCTATACCAAGAAAATGGAACGGAGCAGTTTAGAGATAACGCCGTTTCACCGCATTGAGCAAAAACCGCCGTCATTCTAACGGTTAGAACGGCAATAAACGTAAAACGTTTAACTGATATTAGGCTTGCCGAAGCTTTTCATCATTGTATATTTGTGCGTTTAAACAACAATTAATGGGTGTAAATTTAAGCCGCACATCATTAAAAATAGGGTAAATTGTCGGGGTGAGAACAATCCGATTCTGTCAACACGGCTTAGCTGAGAGCACCGGCTGGGTCGGAGCTGATGATGGCTTGTTGGTACGGGATTTGAATGACAACGGGCAAATTGATAACGGAACGGAGTTGTTTGGCAATAACTCCGTTCTTTCGTCCGGAGCAACAGCCGCCAACGGATTCGGAGAAGAAGCGTATGGGTAATAATTTTTTTATTCTCATAGAACAAGTAAAAATTGAAACAAGAACAATTATTCATAGAATATTTATCTTAAATTGTGAAATTGGTACAGAATTCCATAAAGGCTGTTAAAAACTAAAAATAATTCTTTCAAATATTAGTAGTTATGAAATCATATTTACACATTAACAGATTCTATTATTAATAGAACTTAGGGAGAAAATTCCATGGCTGAGAAAGGTAATATTTTCCAAAAACAAGAAAATAGAAATTTAGGAAAATTATCAGGGAAAGTGTTTTTGTTTTTTAGAACGGCATGGCAAGAAATATCAACCTACAAAAAAACATATTTTTTTTACATGATAGGCTTATTTTTGTTTTCATTACAAATGCTGAAAGCAAAATATCTTCCGATACCCACTGTTCAAAAAGATTTATTGCTACTAATGCCAATACTAATAATACTGTTGGGAATGGAATATTTGCGACGACATTCGCATAAAGTTTTTTTTATCCTTGCTTCAAATTGGTGCTTTTTATCATATTTGATTATTTTTCTTTTTTATTGTTGGGGAAAACAGCAAAGCTTGGAACTTTTAGTGGTGTTTTTTGTGCTGTTGCTGTATGCGTTTTATCATGCTTTGTATATGTTATTGGTTGTTCTTATTCCACAAAAAAAACATACTAAATGTATAAAGTACGAAAATATTTTAATAATTGTTTGCGCTGTATTAGCTGAAGTTGGTGTATTGGTTACATTTTATACTAGCTTGAAAGTTCTACATTAGCAGGATATTCAATTTTATCGTTACACGTAAAGGAGGGAGTACAATGGTTTCTTATTCGCTTAAAATGCATTCTTGGGATGTTGTAGAAAGTGGTGTTGTTATTGGTCGTCATACAGGGTTTAATTTAGTAACAATCAATGATGATAATAGTGTTACAATAGAATGTATAGATTTTGGTCCGGGAGAATTAGGTGCTAGTATTCATATTAACAGAGCTCCAGCCGTTTTAGTAACATTTGTAAATAAAGATAATCCAGAAATAACTCAAAGTGCATATTGGCCGCCTTATGAAGGTAGTGATGCTACTACTACTGAGGAAATGATTGCTAAGTTAAAATACTATAATTCAGATGAGCTGTTGTCGGGAACAGCTGCTTTGGAGGCTTTTAATAATATTAAGCTAAATGGTATTTTAACTCAAATGGCTAATGAAGTTGAATTCGATATCTGGCTTCAAGCTCGAGTTTGTAATACCACAACTAATTATTGGGGGAAGAAATATATACCGGGGTTCGATAGCAATATATATAGTACCTTGCCTGGTGCTGAAACAAATTTAGCATATAGGGGGTACTATGGAGCAGATGATGATTATGTTAATGCGGCAGGGGTTCAACAAGCAGAAAAAATAAAATTCATAGAGAACGTGGTAAAGATATTGGATCAACAAGGCAAGGTTGACGAAGCGTTAAGTGATACGGAACCATACTTATCTGAAAAATATCGCCAGATATTGGAACCGGTTTTACAAAGAGAATTTCATGTCGGTAATAAACTACTTGATTTGGCATTAGGTATTTTAGAAGGTATTGGCAACTCTATATTGACCATAACGGAAGTATATTTTGATAATAATAAGAGCGCAGCCCAAACCACAAACAGCGGAAAAAGATTCGGCGCTCAATCGCACCAATCGCCATTGGTATTGGATTTGGATGGCGACGGCATTGTCGAAACCCATAAAGAAAATTCCACAGTATATTTTGACCATGATAATAACGGCTTAGCGGAGAGCACCGGCTGGGTCGGAGCTGATGATGGCTTGTTGGTACGGGATTTGAATGGCAACGGGCAAATTGATAACGGAACGGAGTTGTTTGGCAATAACTCCGTTCTTTCGTCCGGAGAAAAAGCCATTGCGGCGTAAGATATTATTTTTTTGATTTATAAAATTTATTATTTACAACTTCAAATTCAAATTGACAATACAGATAAAAAGATTAGAGTCTTAATTATAAAGTTTTATAGGAGAAGAACATGGTTTTTTACAGTCAAAAAGTAATGCATGGTTCCAGTAGTTATATTATTTCGCCATGTTCCTCTCCTGCCTCTATGTTAAAAACCTTTACCGAGCAAACGGTAAAGGTTTTGTTGTATAAAAGACAATAATATTTTGGGAATGATACGATGCTTTTCAAGAACTATAATGTTTATGAAAATAAATTAAGTGAACAGCTAGAAAATGATAATCCCTATAAGAAAAAGCTTATACAAATGGAAACGCCGACAGATAAACACCCCATATATTCAGGTCTGGTATTTGGGTTGCTTACTTATAGCTGGATATTTTTTATTGTCCTGCTTTATAACCAAATAAAATATGTAATTATGACTGAACTAAATTTATGGGCTACTGTAATGAATATGCTATTCATTACAGTAGGTATTATGGTTTGTTATAAAAAAAATTATATTATTTCTATTAACCCAACATATCGGCGAAATTCATATATTATTTTCACTATTGTAATGTTGTTTTCTATTCTATTTACAATAAAACCTAGTAGTTCTGAAATGTCATGGGAAGAAATATTAAAAACTTTTTGCTTTTTTTGCAATGTAAATGATAAATCCTATCTCGCATTGGCCATTATATCATATTGCACTTTAGGCGTTGCCATCAGCTATTATTCTTGTCCTTATGAGATTTATCGCACTTTTTATTCCGCTCATCAAACTTACCATGAATACAAAAGTGAAAAAATTCTTATTAATAAATCTATGAAGTTTTTATTTTTATATTTTTTAGTAATTTTTCTTTCTATTTATAAAATTTTTAATCCGGCAAAAGACGATTTTGGCATGAAACTGAGGAATATATCTCTATTCTTTATATGCGGAAGTTTTTATATGAGTACAAGCATTGGGGCTGGTAAATTGTATTATAAATACTATGAAAAAGCAATTCGTTTTAATAAGGAGAGCAACAGATGACCGACACCATAGAAACAAATATCACAGAAGAAGATAAGAAACTTATTGATCGTTTTTTTGATAAATTAAAAGATCTGACAGTTACTGGTGGCGAGGTTACCTTAAGTAAGATAGGTGATTGTGTCTCTAAAATGCCGATAGGTGATTTGCAGAATTTGGGAAAACTAGTAAAAAAATATGGTTATTATGGTGCGTTTTTTGCTCTCAAAGAGTCCTTAGATAGCAAAGATATGGGCTCCATAGGCAAATATGCATTGGCAACAGGAATGGCTGTGTTAATAGTCCCTACTTCATTTGGCATCCTTTCAACAACACTTTTAGCCATGGCAATTGGAGCTTGTGTTGATGTAACTTGGGATTATATTGAAGAACATAAAGAGGATATTATTGGCGAGTTGAAAGAATTATTAAGTGTGGTAGGAGTAGAAATTGGAGAAAATTCGGTTGCTACTAATTTTTGTGCTTTGCCTAAACATAATGTTTGTTATGTAAAAGAAAGTACATTATTACTATCAAACCAAATAAAGCCCACATCCGAATCGCACCAATCGCCATTGGTATTGGATTTGGATGGCGACGGCATTGTCGAAACCCATAAAGAAAATTCCACAGTATATTTTGACCATGATAATAACGGCTTAGCGGAGAGCACCGGCTGGGTCGGAGCTGATGACGGCTTTTTGGTACGGGATTTGAATGACAACGGACAAATTGATAACGGAACGGAGTTGTTTGGCAATAACTCCGTTCTTTCGTCCGGAGCAACAGCCGCCAACGGATTTGAAGCGTTGGCAGATTTGGATTCCAATCAAGACGGGGTGTTCAACAGCTCCGATTCGGCCTGGAATGAGGTTAAGGTTTGGAAAGATGCCAACGGCAACGGCCGCGTTGATGAAGGAGAGTTGTTGACGCTTGAACAAGCAGGGGTTTCGGGAATTAATTTGGAATATCAGGCTTCTGATTTGTCCGATGAAAACGGCAATGCTCATAAGCAAACCGGAAGCTTTATCAAAACAGACGGGACAACCGGATCGGTTCATGACGTTTGGTTTGATGCCGACAAGTCAGATACCATAAGCAAAGAAGAAATCGCGATTCCCGAAGACATCGCCGCGCTTCCTGATATCGAGGGTTGGGGAAACGTTCGCAGCTTGCGGGAAGCCATGGCTTTGGACGAGAGCGGCGAATTAAAGGCGCTGGTGCAACAGTATATGTCCGAGACCGATCCGGCATTCCGGCAGGGAATGCTGGACAATATTATTTTTCATTGGACCGGGGTTGAAGATGTTGATCCGTTGAGCCGCAAGCCGAGTTATTTTTATGATAATCCGATTGGCGATGCGCGGTATTTGGAAGCGCAAGAGCAATTTTGGGGCGAAAAATACGCCAACAAATGGTGGTTTGGCAAAGAAGAACAAAATCCGCACGAACAGGCTTCCAAAATTTTGTTGCAGGGGTTTGACATCATCCGGGATTATGTTTCAAACGCATTGGAAAGCCAGACGCATTGTGCCGGTTTTCTGGAAAATATCAAACTGACATGGAATGGGGAAACCCAAATTTGGGAAGTAGATGTTTCCGGGGCGGTTGTACTGCTCAATACTCTGGCAGAAAACAATATGGATAGCGCAGTGCAGACGCTTCACAACTTAGAAAACATTATCAAACAGCAGGATATTATGGTTGAAGAAATCAATACGGCTTTTCAGGCTTATGGTTCGGCAGAGTCGTATTTGCAGCTGTTCTATGACAAATTCGGCACATTAGAGAACCAAATCAGCAATGGAAACGACATCATTTACGGAACTGAGGGAGATAATTATATCAACGGTTTGGGCGGCAACGATAAAATTTACGGACAAGCCGGTGACGATATGCTGATTGGCGGTGTCGGAGATGACTATTTGGTCGGCGGCGAGGGTTCCGACACCTATTTCTTTGAAGGTTTCTGGGGGCACGATTCGATTGATAATTCCAGCTCTGATAAAGTCGGAACCAATCCGGATAAAATATTGTTCGGCGAAGGGATTTCCCCAACTGACGTGAGCATTCAGCGTCAGGGAAATGACCTTATTCTCAGTCTTCATGATGGCGCGGACACCGTTAAGGTCTACGTTATGAATTCATTCGGAGCGGAGACGTCGTCAGCCATGGAAACGCTTTCTGATGCCGTTGAAAATGTCAGCGATATGTATTCTTTGGCCGATAATTCTGATTTGACCGGAAAAGCTGCCTGAAATTTGGAAAATGAACGGTTGCCAGTTAGACCGAAATTAAGCCTTTTATGGTGGAATCTTGTAGACTAAAATTCCACCTTCCAATTTTTCAAATCCCCTGATTTCCTAAGTCTCAGCGCATAAAAAAATCTCTGCATTTCTGCAGAGATTTTTTTAAATGGTGAGCGCGTCGGACGGCCGAAACAAAAGGCAACCAACGTTGCATTTTGTGAGGAGACGCAATGAGACTTATTGCCGTCAACAAGCGACAGCGCCGCGCCACGGCAATTAGTCGGAATTGACCGAACCCGAGGGTTCGAATCCCGATATTAAAAATACAAAAAAAGCTCCTGACAATCAGAAGCTTTTTAAATGGTGAGCGCGTCGGGATTCGAACCCGAGACCCTTTGATTAAAAGTCAAATGCTCTACCAGCTGAGCTACGCACCCTCATAACGACGAGGTCATATATAGAGGATAAAAAAATGATAGTCAACACAAAAAATCAAAAAAGTTAAAAAAATTATTTTTCTATTGGATTTGTTAATAAATTTATGTTAGCATGCCCATAATTTCATAATTTACGTTAGTAAGAGAGGTAAAATGGTGGATAACGCAGTTTCAGAACAAGAAGGCAGATATGATATTCTGGAAAACAATGCCGGCGAAATCATGATTATCATTAAATATCGCGAAGGCGGTCCTGAAAATCCCCGTTTGGTATATGACGGCGGCGCCGTGGCTTTGTTATACCGCAGCCGTGAAAGTGCTATTTTGCTTGATAATATTGATCCTCGTGCTCGTCCGTCTTTGAAGTCTGTTGAAAAAGTCTTGATGGTGGAAATTGACGGGGATGAAGTTGCGCGCGAATATGATGTGCCGTTGCGTTTGGTCAAGGATTTGGATGCGTTGATGAAATCCGCATAAGTTGTACAGATGTAGTCAAATAAGGGCTTTAAAAGCCCTTATTTTTTGTTATATTGGCAATGTCTTAAATTATGAAAGTCCGTCCGGATGATTTCTAAGTTGTTCATATTGCTTTTGGCAGCCGGGTTTTTGGCCGTTATCCTCCCGAAAGAACGTTATTCGCGATTCGTTTCTGTGCTGCTCTTTGCCGTGGGCGGGCTGTTGCTGTTTAATTTTTACGAAAATTGGCAGCTGGGCGGAACACATGCGTCTGTTTATCGGGTGTTGGAATATAAACAGCTTTATCTGGATATTGATCTAAGTTCTTCGCCGGCTCTCTATGCCCTGATTTTTCCGTTTTTTTCTATGGCGGTTTTGTCTTTGTACAATACGATGTTCAGTCTTCAGGAAGAACAGCGGGGGCGGCTGGGCAGCCTGATCTTGCTTGATGTCGCTTTTTTATTTTTGTTGATTGGCAGCAATAATTTGCTGCTGCTCTTGGTTGGTTCGTCGCTGATTGGGATTGTTGGATTATACATAATCAATAATTTTGAAAGCAAAAAGACTTATGTTTTTTATAATTTAACCGCCGATATGATAATTTTTACGGCTTTCAGCATTGTTTATGCTTCCCAAAACAGCATTGATCTCAATATGCTTCCTCTCTATGCCGGGCACGGCAGCAATCGCCGATTGGTTGCCCTTTTGCTGTTGGCGGGGATTTTTATCAAATCCGGCTTGTTTATGTTTCATAACCAAATTTTCAGTTATCGCAATCTGAGCTTTAATCGGTTGATATTCCTTAATTACTGCGTAACGCCGGCGGCCGGGTTGATTCTCTTTGCCAAAACGCAGTCGCTGTTTTCAAATTTTGAAGAATGCCGGATTATAATCCGGATATTTGCAGCAGCTTCAGTGGCTTATGGGCTTGGCGGAATGTTGATATACGATAATGTCAAAGAAAAAGCCTTAAGCTTAAATATGCTTTTATGGGGATTTGTTTATGGCCTTGCCGTATCTGCGGAGGATTTTTCGCTGTCGCGAATGGGCGGGCTGCTGGTTCTGTTTTATTTGCTAAACGCATGGCTTCAGCTGGTTGTCCGTTCGTTTTCTGATGAAATTTATATTTCCCGAATGGGCGGCGTTTGGAATAAGTTGTGGCTTCTGATGCTGTTGGGCGTAATCCTGTCTTTTGCCGTTTTTCAGTACCTTGGCGCCGAAACCGAAAACGCGTCTGCCGGCCGGATATGGTTTTGGCTGCTGAACGGCAGTATGCTGTTGATAGTTTCCTGTTTGTTTCGGCAGATTTTCTTTGGGCAAAGCTGTTGCGATGAACGGGTTTCGGCATTTTTGAAAAATCCCGGCGCTTTGTCGTGGCTGCCTTTGGCAGTAATTTCTGTCTGGTCCGTTTGGAATTGCGGCTGGTATCGCTGGGAACTGGCCGCTGCCGTCATTTTCTGCGTTTTGCTGGTTGCTTTTTATCCGCTCCGGCCGTTGGCCGCTTTGTATGAGCGGGACGAAATCCAGTTGTCCGAGTTTTTTGAGCGGTTCTATGAATTTGCCGTAATTGCGCCGCTGAATATTCTGGGACGGATTTTGTGGCTGACTGTAGACTTTTTGCTGATTGAGCGAACCATTATCAATTCTTTTTCAAATCTGACCGGTGTGCTGATAAACGTTTCGCAGCGGATTCATACGCCCCGGCTGTTGGGATACGTTGTTATGACTGTCGTCGGATTGGGAATTATCTTTATGTTTTTGCAGGTGCGGCCATGATAGACAGCTTATCTCTTTTGTCCGTAATCATTTTGTTGCCGTTTGTCGGAATGCTTTTTGCGCTTTCTTCCAAAGAAGATGAAAACGGCGGCGGGCACAATGCTTTCAATGTGGCGTTGTTTTCGGTGGGAGCCAATTTGGTTCTGATTTTGCGGGTTTTCTATAATCTTGACCTCCAAAAAAACGGACTGCAGTTGATTGAGCGTTTTAACTGGCTCGAAAATCCGAATATTGACATCATATTCGGGGCGGATATTTTTTCGGTTGTTACCATTATGGCCGTGCATATTGCCTTTATTATCGGCTTGTTCGGCGTGCGGCGCCAGCCCCGCCAAAAGGCCATGATGATTTTCGGCCTGTTGTTTCTGAGCTTGGTAACCGGTTTCTTTCTGGCTGCGGATATTTTTTCGTTCTATATTTTCTTTGAAGCCATGCTCTTTCCGCTGTTTATGCTGATCGGCATTTATGGAAATATCCGCCGGGACGGTGTTATCTATCGGTTTTTTCTGTATAATTTTCTGGGTTCGGTAGTGCTGTTCCTGGCGGTAATCATTCTCTACAACCATCAGGACGGATTATTGGAAATCAGCCGCTTCGGAAGTTTGAAACTGGGAGCAAAAATTGAATATTTTATGCTGACATCCATATTTATTTCATTCTTGTCGCGTATTCCGATCTGGCCGTTCCATTATTGGATATCTTCAATCAGTTCCAATATCCGCAATCCTCTGGTCTTTATTATGACAAACATATTGCCCCTGACCGGGATTTACGGCTTTATGCGCTTTTTGCCTCAAGAAATCAGCGCTCCGGTAGCATTCTATGTTTCGGGCCTGGAAATTGTTGCGGTAATAACCATGGTCTTTATCGCTCTGATCGGTTTCACCAATCGCGATGTCCAGTATAAATTTTTCTCTTATATTACGGTATATTATATTATGTACCTGCTGGCGCTTCTGAATTATGGCGAGCTGACGCGGATGAATATAGCCTTTTCCTGTTTCAGTTATCTGATAATCATAGCCGTGCTGGAGTTTTTGGCCGATTATCTGCATTTTGAACAAGAGGAAAAAGGTATAAATCCCGATGGAAGTCTCTGTGCCGTTCCGAGGATTTCCTTCGTCTATTCGTTTTTTATTTTGGCGGCGGTCGGGCTTCCGGTTTCATCGTTGTTTCTGAATAATTTTCTGATTGTCTCCCGGCTGATGGGCAAAAACCTCAATATGGGATTATTAGTGGTGTTTTCGTTGACGCTGGTGTCGGGAGCATTGTTAAAAGATTTATACCGGCTCAAGGACCGCAGCCGCGTCAGTCCCGATAAACCCTGTGTTGTTGACATATCCCGGCGGTCATACGCTTTTTTGATGATAATTATGTTTATCTTGCTGATGTCCTCAGTAAAACCATTATGGTTTCTGGGTGTTTAGGAGGAAAATATGGCGCAGCGGATTATAACTTTTCTACCCGAATTCCTGTTGTTGGCGGCTTTGCCGCTGATGCTTCTGGTCCGCCGTTTTCGTGACTCGGCAACCCCGAAGACGTATTTTACGCTCTCCAAATATTTTTTACTTTTTGGACTGATTTTTACCATTGTGCTCTATAATCGCAGCGGTTACCCGCAATATTACGAAAACAGCCTCTATACCAGCTTGTTCAAAGTCATTATCTACTTGTTGTCGCTGCTCTGGTTTGCCTTAAGCTGCAAGTGGTTTCTGATAGAAGACCGGTCTTCCTTGGGTTTTTATGCCCTCTGCCTGAGTTCGCTGGCGGCATTAAGCATTATGATTTCCAGCCTCAACCTGGGGGTAATGGCCGCGGCTTGGCTGCTGATAAGCCTGTTCAATTTTTGCCTGCTTCGCCTTAGCCCGGAAACCGAAGAGACCGGCGCTGTCTGCCGCAATTATCTGCTCAGCGTGCTGTTTTTCGGCCTCTTGTTCGGGGCAGGGTGCGTGTTGTTGTGGCAAGCCTGCGGCTCTCTGGATTATGGCAATGTCCAGCTGGCGCTGCATCAGCAAAGCGGAAAAAACGCCGAAGCTTTGGCCGGGGTAGGGTTAATTATGGCCGTTTTGTTGTTTTCTCTGGCTTTGGCACCGTTTCATTTTTGGTATCTTGACGTTGTGAAGGCGGCAATCCTTCCGGTCAGCGGTTGGATAACCCTGATACCGATATTCGGATATTTTGCCAGCCTGGTCGATTTGACGGTAAATGTCTTTTGGCCGGTTTACCCGCAGTTTCAACAGGCTCTGATTATTTTTGCCTTGCTTTCGTTGCTGCTGGGAGCGGCCGGTGTCAACGGCGAAAACAACCTGCGCCGTTTTTTCGGCTTCAGTACGGTGTTTCATGTCGGCTTTCTGCTGATAAGCCTGATTAGTTTCAGCGCCAACAGCGTTTTCAGCTCATTCGTATATCTGTTGGTCTATGTCCTGGCCATGAGCGGGGTCTATACGGCCTTTCTGGGTCTCAAAAGCAAAGGCATATACCTTGATGAACTCAAAGAAATTTCCGGTTTGTCAAAGGTCAAACCGTATATTGCCGCCGCCTGTCTGCTGTTTATGGTTTCTTTGATCGGCAGTCCGCCGATGCTGGGATTTTTGGGAAAACTTTCGGTCATCAACAATCTGGTGCTGGAACAGAATTATATTCTGGTCGCGGCAGTTTTGGTGTCGCTGATTCTGATTGCCAACGGCTATCTGCGCATGGCCAAGTTTATGTATTTTGACAGCCCGGTTAATAATTTTGACCGGACCGACCGGGGAATTTACGTCTTCTTGTTTGTCAATCTGCTGGTGGTGGTCGTTTCTTTGCTTCACCCTCGGCTCCTGATGAACGATTTTGAAAAAATGTTGATTACTGTGTTTTAATGTGTATAATGCCGGATATGAAAGATTGGAAATGGATTGATCTGCCGGAAACCGGCAGCACGAATGACGAAGCCCGAAAATACAGCGCCGTTGCCGGCGGCGGCAAATTCGTCATCACCGCCGTCCGCCAAAATAATGGAAGGGGCCGCCGCGGCCGCAGTTGGGTCGGCATGGAGGGCAATCTGTTTATGTCCTTGGGGATTGAAGTTCCCCTGGCTTGGCCGGGGCAGTTGATTTTTATCGTAACCTTGGCATTGGCGCAAAGCATTCTGAAACTTTCCCCCGCCGAAGACGTGCGTATAAAATGGCCGAATGACGTTTTGGTGCGTGGCTGCAAAATTTCCGGAATATTGCTGGAAAAAGGCGAGGGCGGCTATGTCATTGCCGGCATTGGGGTAAATATTGCCGCGGCACCGGATTTGCCAGGGCAATCCTATTCGGCAGTCAGCTTGCGTGAAGCGGGAATTCTGACCGAAAGGGTCGAATTTTTGAAACTGTATTTAAGCTGTTTTGATGAGCTTTGGGACAAATGGCGCAATGAAGGTTTTCTTCCGTTGCGGGAAATGTGGCTGAGTTTGGCCGCCGGCCTGAGAACGGAAATAAAAATCGTGCAGGAACAAACCGAAAAAAGAGGAATTTTTTCCGGCGTTGACGAAAATGGTTTGCTGCTGCTGGAAAAAAACGGAAAAATTGAAAAAATCAGCGCCGGAGATGTGTTTTTTGAAAAAGGAAATAATTAATATATGAATGAATTGATGAATGAGGGACTGCATTTTGCAGCCCTGGGCGGTGCCGAAAAAGTCGGCATGAATATGTATGCCTATATGGTTGACGGCAGAATAATCGTCGTTGACTGCGGATACGATTTTTTGAATGATGACTTTCCGGGAATTGAACTGGGCTTCGCCGACGCGTCGTTTTTGGAAAATAACCGGGAATATATTGACGCTTTGTTTATTACCCACTCGCACGAAGACCACTTTGGCGCCATCGCCCATGTCTGGCCGCGGTTGAGATGTCCGGTTTATGCTACTGATTTTACGATTGCCCACATTTTGCCCCGTTTGCATGAATATAAGCTGGACGGCGAGGTGGAGATACACTCGGTTAATGAAAATCCGATCGTAAAACTGGAGAATTTTGAAGTCGAGTTTGTGCCGGTAGTCCATTCTTTGCCTGAGAATTCGGCGCTAATGATCCGAACCAAATACGGCAATGTTTTTCATGCCACCGACTGGCGTTTTGACGATTGCGGCATTGAGTTTATGAAAACCGATTACAAACGAATGGAAGAGATCGGACGCGAAGGGGTAGATCTCTATGTCGGCGATTCGATTCTGATGGCGCATGCCCAAGCCGAACCCTCCGAGCTCGAAATCCGCAAAAGCCTGATGGAATTGGTGCCAAAATTCAAAAATACGCTGGTAGCCACCTGTTTTTCATCAAATATCGCGCGAATGCAAAGTCTGGTTATGGCCGCCGATGCCGCGGGCAGAACCGCGGTCATTTCCGGCATGAGCCTGATGCAGAACATGAATATTGCCAAAGACTGCGGCTATCTGAAAGACCTGCCGCCTTATGTCGAAGCCAAACAGGCGGCGGATATTCCTTTGGACAAGATGCTTTATATCTGTGCCGGGTCTCAGGGCAATTACCGCAGCGGGCTGACCCGCCTGGTCAACGGCGAAAATAAGGATATCAAACTCGGCAAGGGTGATGCGATTATTTTCTCTTCGCAGATTATTCCCGGCAATGAAGAAAAAATCGAGCGAATGCAGGAAAAATTGCGCGATGCCGGCGTTGAGGTCATTTCTTCTGAAGAATACTTGGTTCACACCTCCGGCCACGGCTGTCGCGACGACATCAAAAAAATGTTTGAAATCCTCAAGCCCAAGGCGGTTATTCCCGTGCACGGAGACAAACGCGACATTCGCAAACAAAAACGTTATGCCGAAGAACTCGGAGTCCGCGACGTGATCGTCGTCCGAGACGGAGACGTCGTCCGGCTGCTGAACGGCAGCGCCGAAATCGTCAGCGAAGTTCCGACCGGCCACTTGGGCGTAGACCGCAACCAGATAACCGATCTGAATTCTCAGCTGATTAAAAACCGCAAGCGGATTGCGTATAATTGCAGCCTGTTTATCAGCGCTGTTCTGAATGAAAAATGGCAGCTGGAAGATTTGCAGATAAGCTCCATTGATATTTTGGAAGAAAACGCCTGGAACGAATTGGCTGCCAAAATCGGTGAAGATGTCAAAAAGTCCCTTCCTGCCGAAATTGTCAAGCTTAATTACCGGGAAACGGCCGTAAGCGAATATATCCGCGCCAAAATCCGCAAACAGGTATATAAGGCCACGGATATCAAACCGGTAACTTTTATGCATTTTTACAAAAAGGCGTTGCCTGAAGAAAATGAAGTTTGCAGTTTTGAAAAAAAATGAAGTGTGAAATTTGATTATTTCAATTAATAATCTGCATTAAGGCAAAAAATATATTGCAAATTATCAGGAAAGGATAATATACTTAAAACGAGCAGAAGCTCAGAGGTCTGAAAGCCTATGTTACAGAATTCGGTTTTGCTCGGTTTGAGAAGCCGGATTGCGGCTGTGCAGTCAGACTGCATGGTTTCGGCTGCATGGCCTGCTTTCAGGACTGTGAATAGCGCGAAAAATCCTCATATCCAAGAATTTGGAATTTAAAATTGTTGCAAAGTAATAATTTTGCAATATACTTTGGCTGTTAAGTGTTATGAGGTCTGAAAGCCTTATGTTACAAAACAATATAGACATTTTTAACATTCTCCGTGGAGGATGGGTTCGATATAAGGCATTTTTTTGCGCGAATAAGACCGCTGCGTAACACAGCTTTCAGCTCCTCCGCCTTGCTTATAAGGCGGATTTTTTTTCGAGGAGAATGAGATGGAAAAGCAGCCCCAAAAGAAAAGCATCCGCGGCCGCCAGCCGGACGGCAGTCCGCATCCGGTCGACCTGCATGTCGGACGCCGCATGCGCCTGCGCCGCAACTTGCTCGGTATCAGTCAGGAAACTCTGGCACACAAGCTCGGGTTAACCTTTCAACAGGTTCAAAAGTATGAACGCGGTTTGAACCGCATCAGCAGCAGCCGCTTGTTTGAC
>ULRR01030829.1_pt1 | contig 14889 bp, 10 predicted proteins | sample 1955651 | NCBI WGS metagenome assembly ULRR01 (sample SAMEA4835688, study PRJEB28245) | human gut metagenome | biome: gut microbiome; material: fecal sample | place: Denmark | collected 2008
TGCATGTTGCTCTCTTTGCAGACGGGGCGTTTTGTTGGATTAGACCCGTTGACAGGCGAACCTTATGCGGCAGATTGGCAAGGTACACGTCCCGACCGTAAAGACGGAACGGTCTTTGCTTGGACAGTGGTCGAATAATAGTTGAATGAAAACGGCAATCATGATGAAGAAAGGTTTATTATCTTTGATGTTGGGCTTGTGTTCGTTTGGGGTTCAAGCACAGAACCCCATTATACAAACCCATTATACGACTGATCCGGCACCAATGGTTTACGGAGATACCTTATACTTGTATGTCGGGTGTGATGAGAAAGACGCTCCTAAAGATTCATACCTGATGCGTGAATACCGGTTGTATACGACGACCGATATGGTGAACTGGACTGATTGCGGTGCACCGCTTAAAACCAGTGCCTTTGCCTGGTCGGCAGGAGATGCCAGTGCTGCACAATGTATTCCGCGAAATGGGAAGTTCTATTGGTATATATCTTCTCAAAATCGGAAGAATCCGGGCTCTTCTATCGGTGTGGCTGTAGGTAATACTCCTTATGGACCTTTTCAAGATGCATTGGGACACGGACTTGTCACCAACGATATGACTACATACGCCAAACATTCCTGGGACGATTTGGACCCGACTGTGTATATAGATGATGACGGACAGGCTTGGTTGTATTGGGGAAATGGAGCATGCTATCGTGCCAAGTTAAACGAAGACATGGTCAGTCTGGGTAGCGGAATAGAGGTTATCGACCGTCTTGACAGTGTGGCTTTATCTGGTGGCTATACCGAGGCTCCTTGGCTGTATAAGCGTAAGGATAACTATTATCTGGTGTATGCTTCGGGTTTCCCCGAATGTATCTGCTATTCCATGAGCGATTCGATTGGTGGAGGATGGAAAGCTAAAGGGATAGTCATGCCTTTGGAACGGGGAAGCAATACGAATCATCCGGGTATTGTAGATTATAAGGGACATTCTTATTTCTTTTATCACAATGATGCCTTGCCGGGAGGGCATAGCTATTGCCGCTCGGTATGTGTGGAAGAGTTCCATTATGGAGCAGATGGAGAACTGCCTGAGATACATATGACGGATGCCGGCATTGTGGAAGCGGTCGGGAGTCTGAATCCTTATGTTCGTACACAAGCCGAAACCATGGCTTGGTCGGAAGGAGTTACGACTGCAACCGATGAGGAGCGAGGCGTATATGTTACGGATATTCATCACGGCGATTATATCAAAGTAAGGGAAGTGGATTTTGGTTCCCAAGGGACATCACGCTTCCGTGCTGTGGCCTCCAGCCGTTATTTCGGAGGCCAGATAGAACTTCGTCTTGACAGCCTTGAGGGAGAAATTGTGGGCACGCTTGATATTCCTTATACGGGTGAGTGGGAGAACTGGCAGGAATGTACGGCATCGGTGAAACGTGTGGAGGGCATTCATGACCTGTATTTGGTATTCAAGGGCAAGCGGCCCCATGCTTTGTTTAACTTGGATTATTGGAAATTTGATTCCGAATCTTGATAAAATGAAAAACTATGAGAAGATACATTCTTTTTTATGTGTTGTTTTGCCTGTGCTGTCTGCAGTTGTTTGCGGGTGGCAAGGTATTTTATCGGACAGCTCCTTGTAAGCTGCTGCAGGGTATTACCGAGCGTGAGTATACGGTCTATTTGCCGCCGAGTTACGATATGGAGGCTGAACGCGCTTATCCTGTATTGTATTTGCTGCACGGAGGCAATTGTTCGAATACCGATTGGGAACGCTATGGCGGGCTTTCTCATTTGGCGGACAGCCTGATTGCCTGTGGGCAGATGGAGGAGATGGTTGTGGTTTGCCCCGAAGCCAATAAGGACAACATGATTTGGTTCAATGCACCGCATTGGCGTTACGAGGATTTCTTTTTCCAGGAGTTTATGCCTTATATCGAGCGGACCTATCGGATAAAGCCGGGCAAGGCATATCGTTCGGTTGCGGGTTATTCGATGGGCGGTGGCGCGTCGGTCGTCTATGGGGTGCTTCATCCCGACTGTTTCAATGTGGTGTACGGCATGAGCAGTTACCTACGCAGCCAGCCGCTGGAGTTCCTGAAAGATGACCCTTCCGCTCCGTGGAGGCAACAGTTGGTCGACGATTACAATCCCATTCGTACCATAGGCGCAGGAAGCGATACCCAGGTGCAGGCATGGAAAACAGTGCATTGGTTTATCGATTGCGGTGACAAGGATTTCACTTACGATGCCAATATCGACTTGATTTCGACTTTCCGTCGGCAGGGGATTCCTTACGAGTTTCGTGTAAAGGGTGGGGGACATGACTGGAATTACTGGCGTCCCGCCCTGCGTGATGCATTGATTTATGTATCGCTGCAATTGAAAATGTCCTCGGATACCAAGTAAGTTTTGTTTAAAAAAGGGTTGAGAAACCCTTTTTTTATTGCGTATGGGTCAATAAAACATCAACCATGTTCCAGTTCTTTCAAAGTCTGTTCTATTTTCTCGAAGAATAATGAGATGTGCGCTCCGTCTACGAAGGCATGGCTCACCGTAAGAGCAATGGGCATATAGAGCCTTCCTGCCCGTAGAATCGCTTTGCCGGCATTCATCAGCGGATAGTCTAACGGATGCCCTACCGATTGCTGGGTATAGGTGATGGAGGTGAAATACAGCTTCGGTGTGGCGCTGAGCAGGAACACGTCGAAATCGCCTTGTGCCACTATCTGCTTGTCGGTGCTATACGGGTCACCATCGGCAGGGATGGAAGTAATGATGCTTCGGGCTTCGCGATAGAACGTGGCAAAGTCAGCGTGATAGGGGATACGTACAGTATAGAAGGTACGTCTCGGCACGGCGATAGGGGTAATGACATCTACCGTGTCGTGGAAGACCACTTGTCCATTCTTGTCCCACCGGTAACGCAGTTCCTTGATTTCGTTTACCGCCCGTGTGATGGCATACAGGTAATAGAGGAAAAACGATTCTCCTTTAGCTTTTGCCTGTGCATAGGCTTCGGTGCAGTCGGCTTCGCTCGTTACGGCAATCCATGAGTTGGCGAAGCCACGGAAGAAGTTATAATTGTCTTTCCGTTCCCAGGTATCGATGTCGACGATGTGTTTCATGCTTTTCTGAATTTTAATGCCACTTTGTGATAAGTCGGCAGGTCGATGCCCAGCTGCTCGCCCAAGTCAATCATGTCGAAGAGCAAGCCTTGTATCTCCGACTCATGTCCGCGTGCCAGGTCTTTTTGCATCGATGCCGTACTGTGCGGGTCGAGTGAATCTATTACCTTCAGGTTATAAGCCACCGGGTCTTCGGGGAAGACGACGCCCTGTTTACGCCCTATTTCCGCACTTTCTCGGGATAAGCCGATAAAGGTATCGCGCACTTCTCCTTCGTGCTGTACTTCGCCCATAGGCACATCGTGGTAGGCTCCCGTACAAGCCATGGCTGAGATAAACGCCCATTTGATGAAGGTGTCGCGGTTGATGTCGTCGGATACCTCGGCACGTATGCCGCATGTGCGCAGCTCTTCGGCTATACGGTCTAAGCGTTCACGGGTTACTCCTTGTTCCGGGCGTGCGCCGAATACCAGACGGAAGATGGTGCCCATTTGCGTTATCTCGCCTTCTCCCGAAACAAATCCTACGATGTAGATACACCCGTCGAGCACCTTGACTTCGGGTACAAGCCGTCCGATGCGTGGCCCCGTGCCATATACATTGAGGATGGGTATGACCAATGTTTCAGGTGTAGCGGCACGTTGTAGCACCTCTTTGATGGAGTCAATGGAATAGCCTTTCACGCAAACGAAGATAACGTCTGCCTTTCCCTTAAATTCCTCGCTGGTGCAAACCTTAACGGGAAGGTAATGTTCTCCTTTCAGGTCCGACTTCAGATGAAGTCCGTTGCGGCGTATCGCTTCCAGGTGTTTGCCGCGTGCGATGCAGGTCACATCTTTGCCTGCCAGGGCGAGGAATCCCGCAATTGAGCCTCCTACGCCCCCTGTTCCTACTATCAGGTAATTCATATTTTATTAGGAGTTAAAGAAGTTAGAGAAGTTAAAGGAGTTAAAGTAAAATAGTTAAGGAGTTAAAGTAAAGTAGTTAAGTAGTTAAAGTAAAGTAGTTAAGGAGTTAAAGTAAAGTAGTTAAGTAGTTAAGGAGTTAAAGTAGTTAAGCCAATACTTTTACCTCGTCAACAAGACTATTGGCTTTAACTTCTAGCCCACAACGTGGGCGATAACTTCTCTAACTTCTTTAACTCCTTAACTCCTTAACTCCTAACTTCTTAAAATAAAATCAGACATTAAACCGGAAGTGCATGATGTCACCGTCCTGCACTACATAGTCTTTGCCTTCCACACTCAGTTTGCCGGCTTCGCGCACGGCGGCTTCGCTTCCGTATTTGATGTAATCTTCGTATTTGATGACCTCGGCACGGATAAAGCCTTTCTCGAAATCGGTATGGATGACACCGGCACATTGCGGAGCTTTCCAGCCTTTATGATAAGTCCATGCTTTTACTTCCATTTCGCCTGCGGTGATGAAGGTCTCCAGGTTCAGCAGTTTGTATGCCGACTTGATGAGGCGGTTCACACCCGATTCTTCCAAACCTACTTCTTGCAGGAACATCTGGCGGTCTTCATACGTTTCCAGTTCAGCAATGTCCGCTTCGGTCTTGGCTGCTACTACCAGTATCTCGGCATTCTCTTCCTTTACGGCTTCGCGTACCTGTTCCACGTAAGCATTGCCCGTTACGGCACTTCCTTCGTCTACGTTGCATACATACATCACTGGTTTCGATGTCAGCAGGAAGAGGTCGTGGGCGATTTTCTGTTCGTCTTTCGACTCGAATTGCACGGTACGTGCCGACTTGCCCTGTTCCAATGCTTCTTTATAGCGTACCAATACTTCGTATGTCTGCTTGGCAACCTTGTCTCCTCCCGTTTGTGCCTGCTTCTGTACACGCTGGATGCGGCTTTCGATGGTTTCCAGGTCTTTCAGTTGAAGCTCTGTATCGATAATCTCTTTATCGCGTACGGGGTTGACTGTTCCGTCTACGTGCGTTACGTTGTCATCATCAAAACAGCGCAGCACGTGGATAATGGCATCTGTCTCGCGGATGTTTGCCAGGAATTTATTGCCCAGTCCTTCCCCTTTGCTGGCCCCTTTCACCAGTCCGGCGATATCGACTATTTCTACCGTTGTAGGCACGATGCGTCCCGGATGTACCAGTTCTGCCAGTTTGGTAAGCCGCTCGTCGGGTACGGTAATCACTCCCACATTCGGTTCGATGGTACAGAAGGGGAAATTGGCTGCCTGAGCCTTTGCGTTTGATAAGCAATTGAAAAGCGTCGATTTGCCCACGTTCGGCAGACCGACGATACCACATTGTAAAGCCATAATGATATAGTGTTTTTATTGTTTTGATTCGTCGCTTGTTTCAGAGGGCAAAGGTAGTCATTTCTTTTGTCAAATCGGACAAGCCTCCCGATTATTTGCAAAGATGAGTTTCATCGGGCAATAAGATTTGTGCCCATTTGTTTAAATTGTCTCCTTATCGTTCCCGACACGCTCAATACCGGCAGGTAGATGAAGATACCTATTACCGACATTACCAGTCCGCCTATTGTTCCGGCAGCCAGAGGGAACCAGAACGGAGTCTTGTCGCCTATCATAAACGGTATGAAACCGAGAATAGTTGACATCACGGTCAGGAAGATGGGAATAATCTTCACATTCCATGCCTTGGTATAGGCTCTCAGCGGAGAGAGTCTCGGGAAATTCCTTCTTATGGCATTATATTCATTGAGGATATAAATACTTGCATTCACCGTAATGCCGCAGAGCAGCACGAAGGATGCAAAACCTCCTTGGTCGAAGTTCAAGCCGAACAGATAGAAGGTAAGGAACACCCCGATATAGGATACCGGTATCACGAAGATGATGGCAAGCGGCTGGCTCAGTGAATTGAAGAGAATGGCCGATATGAAAAAGATGATGGAGATTACAATCAGCAGCAGCAAGTACTGGCTGTTGTCTTCTTTGCCCCAGTTCCAGTAAGCATTGTCGCTCTCCACGGTATATCCCATGGGCAGGCGCTTCTTCATAAGCTCGATGTCTTTTTCAAGCAGCTTCCTTCCCTGTTCCGACGAACCGATATACTCATATTGCAGGCAGAGACGGTATTGTTGGTTCTCCTTTGCCACTTGTTTAGGTGCCTGACTTTTGACGAGCATGGCAAGGTCGGACAGCTTGTACTGTTTTCCGTTCACCATAAACGGAACCGACATGAATGCCCATACGTCGTAATTGCTGCTCTGCTTCGAAGAAAGCCGCAAGTACTCCAGGCTGTTGTCATAGAGGATGCTTCCTGCCAGCTGGTCGCGCATGAATACAGGTCGTAATACGGTAAACAGGTCGTAAGCAGTCAGGTTCTCTTCCGCCATCTTGCGTTTGTCGAATTCCAGATAGAACTCGGTATAGTCGTCCTTCCACCATGAGAACTCAGAGCTTACGGTCACCTCCTTGATACGGCGGTGTGTGAGAAGCAGCTTCTTCATCTCTTCTGCCCAGTAAGCCAGTTCATCATAGTTGTAACCGTACATCTTCACACGAAAACTACCAGCCGACTCACGTACGTCGTTGCTGAATCCTTGGTCCTGAAGCCCGTAAACCGACCAGCTTCCACCTCCCAAAGTAAGCGATTTGCTGATGACATTCGACTTCAGTACGTATGGGAATCCAGTATGGCTGTACTCCTTTTTAAAATATACCTGGATACTTGCCCTGCGGGCATTATATACGGAGGTCTGGAACTGGCGTATCTCCTTGAACTCACTGAGATAGGTCTCCATCCTTTTTATCAGCACATTCATCTGTTCCAGCGTACTGCCGTTGGGCAATGTGGCATTGATATACAGCACCACCTCACTCTCGTCGCGGTTGAAATAGCTGCCGTCGTACACCTTTTCGACAAACAGACGGAGAGCACCTCCCAAGGCCTTGTCTACTATCGGTTTTATATCTTCCCTGTAGGTCGGATTGTCAAATACCTTGTTGTACCATTCCGCCCATTTGCCTTTGGTCTCGGCATCCTCTATTTTCTCGGGAAGCATGAACACCGGAAGTCCGAAACCGAGCACAAGCAAGATGAAGGCAACGGTTCTGTAGCGACTGAGCAGGATAATCATACCGCGGTAGAAACGGGTGAAATACACCGCACCCCGCTTTACCCGCATACGCATACGGCGCGGTTTGCCCTTCGCAAGACCAATCTTCTCTATCATGGGCGGCACGAAGAAGAGCGCCACCAGCAGGGAAATGCCCAGGTTGATGATTACCACAGCCGCAAAGTCCTGAAGGTTAAGGCGTATCTTCTCGTCGAGGAAGAAGATGATGACCAGTGCGCCTATGGTGGTCAGCGTGGCGGCAAGTACCGACATGAAAGCCTTCAGGTTGCGTCTTCTCAGGATATGGTCGGTCATCACGATGATATTGTCTATCACCAGGTTTAGCGAAATGGTGATACCTGCCAACGAATAAAGCTGGATTTCCAGCCCGAGGACATAATAAAGTATGGCTGCCACGGCTATGTTTACGGTCAGTCCCGTAACGATGAGGAACAGATAACGCATGTTGCGTGTGATGGCAGCCACGAAAAGCAGCAGTATCAGCACGGTGATTCCCGTACGGAAATAGATGGTATCGAGTTCCTTCGATATGTATTCGGTGGCATCATAGCTGATATGCATTTCGTATCCGGGAGGCATTACGGCTTCTGCTTCGGCTATCACCTTCTTCACCTCTTCAGCCAGAGTAAGCTGATTGGCTGTTTCCGAGGTCGTAATGGAGATATACACCGAGTTAAGTCCGTTGATACGGTAATAAGAGGTGGGTTCCTGCTCTGTGCGTCTCACCGTTACGCAACGGTCGAGTGGAATCATGCTGCCCTCCTTCGTCTTTACGATAATCTCGGAAGGCACAAAGCCCTCTTCGCTTCCTGCTGTAGTACGGACAATCCTTATCCATTCTGATTCACCGTTTGTCTCCAGTTCGCAGATGCCCAGAAACTCCTTGCTGTATCTCTCTTCGATGGCGTTCAGGATATCCTGAACACTTATTCCCAGATTTTCAAGCTGCACGTTGTCATACACAATGTGCCATTCCATGGGTGTAGCCCCGCTTAGCTCTACCTTATATACCCCTTTCAGCCCCGAAAGCATCGGTTTGATGCGTTCCTCGCCGTACTTCTGTATGACGATAGGTGCAGCCGGAGCATTCAACGTATAGGTCATGAATGGACGTGAAGCGTTATCATCGCTTCTCTGTGTGGTTATAAGCGGATAACTGACTCCATCGGGAAGCTGCGACCATAGCTGCCTGATAAGTGTAGATACCTCGAAGCGTGTGGCGTCTATGTCGGCATGCTTGTCGAGTTCGATGTTTATATATCCGCTGCCGTTGTCGGAAGTGGAAGTTATGTTTTTGATCCCGTTTACTCTCGACAACATTCCTTCCAGACGGCTGGTGACTTCCGTTTCCACCACCCTTGCCGAGTTGCCGGGCATGGAGAATGACACCGAAAGTGCCGGCATGTTGCGCGTAGGCGACAATTTCACCGGAAGAAGAGGCGCAAGAGCCAGTCCCACCAATGACAGACAAACAAATGTCACTATCAACGTAAACGATGACCATACAAAAGGCCGTCCTTCTGTTTTGTCTTTTATGCTCATTCTAATGTTATTTCAGCAGGTTCTCAAAATCAAAGCGGTCGGAAAGAGAGATTCCCGACTCAAAGTCATATAGTGTAAGTTTGCGTATCTTGTAGTAGTTCAGCCAGTAGTTCTGCATCGCTTGTATATAGTTCTTCTGCGCTTCCTGCTGGCGGTTTAGTGCCAGAGTAAGGCTGTTGATGTCAGCTTTGCCGATGATGAAGCGCTTGCGTGTCTGGTCGTATGCCAGTTCTGCCAGGTCGAGTGCCTCTTCTGCACTGGCTATCATATCCTGCTGTACGCTGAAATCGCTCACCGTCATCATTACATCTTCCTCCAGGCTGATTTCCTCCTGGCGGGCAGCTATCTTCACCACATTCAGGTTGTTCTTAGCCATGTTGTACTTCCCCTTGCGTACACCCCAGTCGATAAGCGGTATGGATACGGTAAACGATACCAGATCCTGCTGCAGCAGATTGCGGTAGGCAGCACCGATGTTGTCAGCCACTTGGTTAAAACCCACACTGGCATTGAAGCTGGCATTGAAACGTGATTCCTTCTTCGTCTGATCTACGTCACGCTCGGCTTCCAACACATTCTGTCGCTGCTCCAGGTAAGTAGGGTTATTCTCGCGGGCAAGTGTAATGGCACGGTCGGCAGGTATATCGATGTATCGGGGACGTGCCGGCAGGTTTATTTCGATATAAGCATTACGGTCAAGGTTCAGGAACGTGGCAAGAGCCGACATCGCGCGCTTGCGGGCTATCTCGGCATTCTTCAGTGTATTGCGGGCGTTCACCTTGTCCAGTTTCAACGTAAGCAGGTCGGCTTGTGATATGGAAGCAATCTTCTGCCTTTGCTCGCCTATCTCATACAGGGTATCTGCAGTAGCCACATTGTCCTGTGCCAACTTATAGTCTGCCTGTGCCATAGCAAGGGCGAAGAAATAATTTACAGCTTCTTCCGAAACGCTCTCCGCGTTATAGAGATACTGCTTTTTTACCTTCTCGAATTTTAGGGGCTCAATCTTCCTGTCCCATTTGAAGGCATTGAAGCCCAACAGGCTTTGCTGATATCCGATGCGGAAAGGAATGGTAGAGAACTGTGTGAAGTTTGTCTCGCCGAAATTGCGCATATAGTCGAGCTGCGTGTCCACATAAAACGTACCGCCAAGCAAGTCGAAGTTTTGCGCCAGGCTCAGTCCGGCAGTTGCGCTGAGCATCTGCTGTTCACGATACACGTCAACATCCTGCTGCGAGTCATAACGTTGGGTGATATACCGGTAATACTGTGCCGGAGTCATGTTGAGTGTAAGGCTCGGCAGTCTCGCTGCCTTGTAACTACGGTATTCCCAGTAGCCCGACAAGTACATGTTCTGATAACGGAAAGCCGACAACGAGCTGTCGTTGGCCATCGTAATAGTCTCTTTAAGGTCCAGCCTGAGTACGCTCTGGGCCTGTATCTCCACCATCCCGCATATCGCGAGCAGGAAGAATATGCTATTTCTTATAACTTTCATGTTTTCTATATATAAACCAATAAATAAGCGGAATTACGAAGAGGCTGATAATAAGTCCCACCATCATCGTGCTGATCATAGCCACCGAAAGCGGTCGCTGCAGCTCCGAGCCCAAGTCGGAAGTAAAAAACAGCGGCACCATGGCAAACACCGTGGTCAGTGTAGTCATGATAATGGCTCTGAGTCTTCTGTGACCTGCCGTATGAATGGCATCCAGCAGCGGTATGCCTTCCTTTCGCAGTTCGTTGATGGTGTCCAGTTTCAAGATGGAGTCGTTTACCACAATACCGCAGGAAACGATTATACCGATGGCCGACATCAAGTTTATTGTATTTCCGGTAATCCAGAGCAACACCAGTCCGAAGGCAATGTCCATCGGAATTTCGGCAAGCACGATAAGCGGCTGAAGGAAACTTTCGAATTGGGCACAAAGGATAAAATACATCAGCAGAATCGATATGAAAAGGATTACGGTAAGTTCCCCCATCATCTTTTTGTTAGAGAAAAAGCTTTCGCTGAAAGACACATCCCAGCGGCTATCCTGTCCGACTGCCCTACGTATATTCTCCACAACTTCGGGTACATTGCTTATGCCATAGAAGTTGAACGGAATATACTCACCGTTGCGTCCTGCTGTAATTTCCTTCAGGTCCTCATCGGGAACTATCCGTACCAACTCGCGGAGCGGCACATAATTTCGTTCCTTTGAATCCGTTGTAGACTGGGTCTCGACCAGGGTTTCAGCCAATATACGGTTGACGCTCATTTCCTTTCCTGCTATACCTATAGGCAGATACTGCTGATACGAACGTAGCGTAGACACCTGATTATCCTTTAGCGCCGTACGGAGCACCTTCACCACTTCGTCATAATCCACGTTGTACAAGAGAAGGCGGTTGCGGTCAATCTCCATGTTCAGTTGGTTCCGGAAAGGAATGCCGTCGGGTGTATAGCCTGTCTCGTCCGCTATGGCAGCCTCCATCTTCCTCACATCACCCGCTTCCGGTGCAGAAGTGCGGTCGGAAATATGAAGCCGGGCTACAAGCTCAGGTTCTCCGGTTACGAAAAGCTTCTCGAAGATGGTTACAGGAGGCGAGAACGTAACCGTAGCAGACGGATAGGACTTACGGATTGTTTTATCCAGAAAATCTGTCAGCGTCGGGATACCCGATGGATCGGCTGTACGGAAATAAAGTTCCGCTTCGGCAGAAGAAAGTTCGTTCTCTGTATCCAACAGATAATCCTGAATGCCCACGTATGCCGTATGTTCTGCTACAAGCGAATCCGTCATAGCCAGTATGGCGTTCACCCTGCGGTTGTTTTCGTCTACATGGATGTTCTCGTTCCATTCTATCTTCACCACAGTTTCGCTTTGGTCGATTTTAGGCATACGCTCCTTGTCTATTACCATGAACATTAATACGCATACAGGTAGAGAAAGCAAGGAAAGTATCACAGTCGCCTTTTTATGGGAAAACACCCACTCGATACCTGCGTCATAGAATCGGGTAAGCCACTCGTTTTTCAGCAGGTGCTTGAAATTGGCAGTAAACCAGTTGTGCTTTCTTATGCCGATTCTATAGAACAGCACATACAGCACAGGAAGCAGCATGATACCCGTAAAATAAGATACCATAAGTCCCGATGTGATGGAAAATGCCTCGTCCATGAAGATGGCGCCGGCTATACCGCTCATGAAGACCAGCGGTACGAATACGGCGATGGTAGTGAGTGAGGAACTCAGCATCGGAGTAATCATCTCCGAAGTGCCGGCTACTGCCGCACGTTTCAGCGAATACCCTTTCTCACGGTATTGCGATACGTTCTCCGTCACGATGATGGCATTATCAATCATCATACCCACTGCCAGAATCAGTCCCGAAAGGGATATGACGTTAAGCGATATCTTGCACAGGTAAAAGAAAAAGAAAGTAATGACGACTGATACAATCATGGTTATTCCGATAATCAATGGCGACCGGACATCACCGATAAAGAACATAGCCACGATGAAGATAAAAAGAAACCCCAGCGTGAAGTTCTGCTGCAAATTAGAGATGGAGTAGTCAAGCAGTTCTGTCTGGTTCCGTGAAATGCTGAACGCTATATCGGGATAGATTCTCTTAAAATAGTCGGTCGTTTCCTTCAGCTCATGCCGAAGGTTGTCCATATTCTCCTCGCCCTGCTTGATGATGGCAAGTGTCACAGCCCGTTTCCCTCCGGCAAGCGAGCGTCCTGTCTCGTTGCGTGTAACGGTCTTTACACGGCAGATGTCCTTAAGCTGCATCACCCGTCCGTTGCGGTTGAAATAGATGTTCTCCACGTCCTCGGGCGTACGGAGTATGGAGGCGATACGGATATTGTATTCATAGTATCCGTCACGCACCAGCATGCTTCCCGGTTCTACATTATTTGACGCAAGGATGGCTTCAAGGTCGGCGATGCCCATACCCAGACTTTCCATCTTTCCCATATCCGGCACAATGCGGAGCATTTTTTGCGGCACACCGGTCATGTCAGCCATTGCCACCTGAGGCAGTTGCTCTATGCGCCGCTTCACGACATTTTCTGCCAGCGTGCACATTTCAAGAAAAGCGTCTTCGTCAGTTTCCTGGTAGGGAACCGCGTCCTTTAGTGTCATGTTCAGGTAGAATACGGGAATATCGGCGGCGCTCGCCTTGATGACTTTCGGACGTACCGCGTCCCTGGGTAAACTGTTCATGGCGGCATCAATCTTTTCATTCACTTCGATAAAGGCAAGGTCGGTATCCGTACCGAAATCGAACGACAGATGGATGATGCCTGAACCGTCGCGTGTCTCACTCCGCATCTCGCTGAGTCCCGACACCTGCATGAGCTGCCTTCTTACGGGAGCCGTCATGGTATTTTCCAGCTCGCGTGCGGAAGCGTTCTCCCCGCTCACCTGTATGGTTATCTGCGGAATGTCTATGTCGGGAAGCAGCGATACCGGCAGCGAGAAATAGGTCACCAGCCCCACGATAAAGCAGGCTGTGAAGGCCATAAGTACCGCTATCGGTCTTTTTATCAGAAATTTTACCATAGCATCAGTTGGTTTAAGGTATCACTTTCACAGGTGTCTCGTGAGCAAGGTTCACGTTTCCGGTTACAATAACCTGCACGCCTTCTGTCATGCCTTCGCCCGTCACGGTATATTCGGTCATGTTCTCCAGTCCGGTAGTGACATAGTTCCACATCGCCTTGCCGTCTTTCAGCGTAAATATCACCTGCTTGCCTGTACGAAGCACCACAGCAGTCTTTGGCACGACAAACTGGTCCGGCACTGAACGCTTCACGCTGACACGTACATTCATGCCGTTGAAGAGTTTTACGTTGCCGTTCACCTTGGCTTTTACACTCACCAGTCCGTTTTCGTCTACCAGCGGATTGATTTCAGATACCCTGCCGCTACACGCTTTCAATGTTCCGGCAAACGGGGTAATTTCCACCCTGTCTCCCCGCTTGACAAGCGGCAATTCGCTTTCAAGAATCTTAAAGGCAATCTCCATTCCTCCGCTTCCTATCACACGGCAGAAAGGCTTCGAGCCGTCCGGACGGTTAAAGCCGCGCGACTCAAGATTCGCCACCACTCCGTCGAACGGTGCTGTGATTACCGCTTGCTCCAGCTCATACTTTGCCAGTTCGTAGGCGACACGGCTCTGTCCGTAGCCACTCTTCACCTCGGCAAGTTGCACGGTCTCCTTAGGAATATCCTGCATGCGGTCGGGAGCATAGCCCTGGCCTATCAGTACATCCTTCATCTCCAGTTCCGACTGGTGAAGAGCTATCTCCGCCTTCTCCATGCTGTTTTGCAGGGTGAACAAGTCGAGCTCGGCTATTTTCTGCCCTTTCTTCACCGCGTCACCATTCTTCACATAAATGTGTGCCACCGGCTCCGATGTTATACGGAACGAAAGGTCGGCATACTGTGAGGCTGTCACCTTGCCGTTGCTCACCAGCTCATGGTCGAACGTAGTCTTCTTCAAGGTCATCACCGTCACCTCGTTCACTTGCGAAGGCAAAACTGTTTCCACTCCTTCCTTTCCGGAAGAATCTTCTTTGTTACTGCTACTGCAGGCAGACAACAAGTCTGCTACAAATAATATGATCAGATATCTGTAAATTTGTTTCCTCATATATCTATTACGATTTATGAATATTCTTCTTTTATTACTTATTCTGTTTCTACTCTTTCCTTGTGTTGCTGGAAATTAATTACCAGCAATACCGGATTCGGAAAATCTGTATAATGAAGAAGGATCTGCCAGATAGACAACGTTGTCTTTCATGTAGATTCGGTTTATTTCATTTAGAAGCAATGAGTCGGATGTTGGCAGAACTATCAGCGAGCCGGAAGCGACCTCAGAGAGTTGCACTTTCTCGGCTGTAGTTTCAGTCTCAACGTGTATTTTTGTACATACTTCCTGTGAGTCATCTTTACCGGAATGACATCCGTAAAAAGCCATTACAGATATTGCAAATAATAATTTCTTTACCATATTCTTTTTATAAGCACGCATAAGAGAAATATCCTATGCGATAAATAAACTTAGATAATCAACAATTTGCACACTTAGCTGCTGCACAAGTTTTAAATTTAAGAGCCTGTTTAAATTTTGCTCAGGTTTATTTTGAGAAT
>ULRR01011392.1_pt1 | contig 14860 bp, 8 predicted proteins | sample 1955651 | NCBI WGS metagenome assembly ULRR01 (sample SAMEA4835688, study PRJEB28245) | human gut metagenome | biome: gut microbiome; material: fecal sample | place: Denmark | collected 2008
AAACATACCATAGCGCCGGCCTGCCGGTGCTGTATGTAATGGAATATAATGAAATACAGCCTGTACCCCCTGTTCCTTTAAATAACTGATTAAAGCTGTTCTTTCCTCTAAATCCCTTGCTTTCAGATAAAACATATGTGCATTATGTGCGCAGCCCTCCGGTATCGTTGGGCGGACAATTTTACCCTCATCAGATAATTTTCCCAATCCATCCCAATAGCGGTTCCAGATAGACAGACGTTTTTCATTAATCTTATCCGCTGCTTCAAGCTGTGCATAAAGATATGCTGCATTTAACTCACTTGGCAGATAAGAAGAACCCGCTTCTACCCAGGTATACTTATCAATCTGTCCCCGGAAGAATTTGCTACGGTTTGTTCCTTTCTCCCGGACAATTTCTGCATTCTCTACATTTTTCTCGTCCCGGATTAAAAGTGCTCCGCCTTCTCCCATACTATAATTCTTTGTCTCATGGAAACTATAACATCCGTAATCTCCCATGGTTCCAAGTGCTTTTCCCTTATAAGAAGACATCACACCCTGGGCTGCATCTTCAATCACCAGAAGATTATATTTCTTTGCAATTGCAAGAATAGTATCCATTTCGCAGGATACCCCGGCATAATGTACCGGAACAATTGCTCTTGTCTTATCCGTAATTGCATGTTCAATCAGTTTTTCATCGATATTCATGGTATCCGGCCGGATATCTACAAATACCGCCTTTGCCCCTCTTAATACAAAAGCATCTGCTGTTGATACAAATGTATACGCCGGCATGATTACTTCGTCTCCCGGCTTGATTTCTGACAGAATCGCTGCAAGCTCTGTTGCATGGGTACAGGATGTTGTCAGCAATGCCTTTTTTGTTCCTGTATGTTCTTCTAACCAGGTATTGCACTTCTTGGTGTATTCTCCATCCCCACATATTTTCTTATTTTCTACCGCCTTACGGATATAGTCCATGCTTTTTTCCATATAAGGTGGTTCGTTGAAATTAATCATTTCCAAACCTCCATACGTATCTATTCTTTCAAGGAAAAATCTGCTTTATCAAGTGTTAAATTCGGATTATAATACGGATCCCCATGTTCTAAAATGTCTTCCCAATGAGAACCAAATAATGCTATTTCCTGTTGAAATCTCGCCACTTTATCTGCAGAATCTTCCAGTCCTCTGGACTTTGATTCATAATGATAAAATTGTGCATACGGATTATAAACCACCAGATAACCGGCTTTTCTTACTTTTAAGCAGAAATCAATGTCATTAAATGCCACCCGGTACTCTTCATCCAGTCCTTTTACCTCATCATACACACTTTTTCTAACCATAAGACATGCCGCTGTCACTGCAGATAAATCCTGCACACATAAAATACGTGAAAAATATCCATTATCTTCTTTATCCTGTCCGATAAATGCATGTCCTGCTATTCCGCCAAAACCAATGATAACCCCTGCATGCTGTATCGTATTATCCTCATATAATAACTTCGCTCCGACAATACCTACATCCGGGCGCATACATACATCTAACATTTCCTTAATGCTTTCCGGTTCAATCATCTCAGTATCATTATTTAATAGCAGAATATATTCTCCCTTCGCCTGAGCCGCACCAAAATTATTAATTCTGGAATAGTTAAATTCCCCTTTGTAATACAATACCGTTACATTATCTCTTTTTTCAAGTTCCTTATAATAAGCAAATGTTTCTTCCTCTGTACTGTTATTTTCCACAATAACAAATTCAAGATTACGGTATACTGACCTGTTTTCCACGGACTCAATGCACTTTTTCAGATCCTCCACATGATCCTTATTTGGTATAATAATAGAAAGCAATGGTTCTTCTTTCCATTGATATTTTGTGTGATACATGCCATAGAACGGCCCGCGTTCTACTTCTGCTGGGATTCCGATTCTGTCATAATGTGCTTTTACTGCTTTACAACCATTGGTAAAGGCATAAAGTTTGCTTTCCGGATTCTCCGATGTAGATTGCGGGTGACATCTCCAATGATATAATACCTTCGGAATGTGGACAATATGCTTTGCTTCTTCTGTACATCTCAAAATAAAATCATAATCCTGTGCCCCGTCATATTCCTGTCTAAAATAACCAGCCTTCGCTAAAACATTTTTGTGAAATACAAACAAATGGCAAATATAATTCATTGTGCAAAGTAAATCAATATTAAAATCAGATTTAAAGTGTGGTTCAAAATAATGTTTTCCACCCATATCCACTTTATCTTCATCAGAATAAATGACATCTGTTTGTGGTTCTTCCTGAATCACCTTGGCGCATTGATACAGTGCCTCCGGCGAAAGCAGGTCATCATGATCGGTTAATACGATAAAGTCACCTGTTGCCATTTTTAATGCTTCATTGGTATTTCCTGCTATTCCTTCATTGCTCTTTAAAAGAGCATATCTTATACGTGCATCATCTTTTCTATACGCATCTACAATCTCTTTCAGGTTCTTTTTACTTCCACTGCCATCCGCCAGGCACAATTCCCATTTTCCATATGTCTGTGCCTGTACAGACCCAATCATTTCACGCAGGAACTTCTCTCTTGTGCAATACAATGGAACAACAATAGAAAAAAGCGGTCCATCCGTCAGATTTTCCTGTCTCTGTCGTTCCAGTTCCTTTTCACTTACTCCATATTTTTTTAAGAACTCTTCATAATTCATAGAGTCCTTTTCGCCTTTTAACTTATAAATGACCTTCCGCACGGTTTTCTTAAAACCGTAATGTTTCCAATATGCAATTGCTTTTCCAACATATCCGGAACTTGTCTGTTTTTCCTGACCTTGGCGCACTTTTTCCAATAATATTTCATACTGCTTGCTCTTCTCCCCAGCACTTAATATAAGCTCAAGCTTTTTTCCGCCCTGCTCCGGCACAAAAATCTCATAACCGCAATTAGCATCGTCCGAAAGTTCTTTGAACACATCCACTACATCTTTACGATATTTCCACTGGACTTCAACCGGAACTTTCTTTTTATCCACCAATACTTCACATTTCGTAATATTTCCTGCTGCACTCCATCCGGTAAGTACTATTTTATCTTCTTCCAAACGTTCCATTTCAAGGTTACTTTCTAATGAACGGCACATTTTTTCATACAATTTTCCATCTGCCCGAAAAGACAATGCTTCTTCGCCATTGCTACAACTACAGACTTTTATCTCTGTAATCGTTTCTTCCGGAATTATAAACTGCCCCGTAATCTCTTCGCCTACATTCATCTGATAATGTAGATATCTTCTCCTGATGTCTACGCTTTTTTCAACGGATAATTCTACCGGGACTTCTTCTTTATTCACATATACTTTAAGTATTCTTTTTTCCGGATTATCTTCCGGGAAAAAACCACGAAAAACCATTCTGTTCTGTTCCGTCAGATGCAATCTCATGCTCTCTGTCACGAAATCATAGTTCATCATACCTTTTTGTGTTCCTCCTTAGAAAACATAATTATTTATATTGTATCAAAAAGAAACCAGATGGTCAAATATGCCATCTGGTTTCTTTTTTCTTCAACTTTCAGTTTCTACTGGAAACTTCCAAGATAATGTCCGTCTGTTTCATCCATATTATAATAATAGACTCCATCAGTAATTAATCCACGGGCTACCATTCCATTCCAATGATAAAATACAACTCTTCCCCATGCATCATAAGAGAATTGATTTGTCTTTAATGTTCCATCTGAATTAGCATAACCATAGTCCCTTCCATTTGCGAACCGGAACCAGCCGCTATTCTCCATCTTACCATCACCATTCAGATAATATGTCTTATTACCCACAAATGTAATCTGATCCTTATAAATATAACCCAGTGAATCAAAGTAACAGGTATATCCTACTTTTGAGCAATAGTAGAAATCCATAAATACCTCATGTCCTTTATTATCAAAGCAGATAATATGTGTTCCGTCCGGATGATACGTCAGATTATCTTTCATTGCTGTTCCATCAGCCTGAATATAATAAGTAAAATATCCATCAAATATAAATTGATTCCTAATCGGAGTTCCATCCGGATAATATGCATGCACGTTTCCATCGGCATCTGTCTGAAAACGATTGCCGGTATAGTTACAATTGGTTACTGCCGTATTACCACCTGATATTCCACCAATCTGATCCGAGCAGTAATTTACACTGCTATCTACATATCCTTTATTAAAACAGCTTTCTATATAAATATAACTATTTGCAGTGCCATCCGCACACCCTACATTCTCCAGTGAAGCTCCAATTCCACCAAGAACGTCAACATTTCTGTCACTCTTACCATTTTCACTATAAATACTGCCGGAATTACCACAATCCTTGATATATACGGTTCCATTTTTTGAGATATTAACTTTGCCAAATACTCCTCCAGCCCAGGAAGATGTTCCATCTGCACCTTTTTTTACTGTAATTGTTCCACTATTTCCACAGCCTTCTACCAGAAAATTATCACCATTTGATACAATTTCTTCTCCATTCAGGGTATAAATGTGTCCATGATTAACCGCTCCAATAACACCTCCGATTTCTCCCGTTCCATAAAGATTTCCAGCATTGGTACAATTTTTTATAGTAGAACTGCTGTTATCTCCTTTTCTTGTAGTCTCTCCAATAACTCCACCTATGGTTGCAACACCATTTCCTGCGTCCCCATATATATCCCCGGTATTTTTACAATCCTCTATTGTAAACTGTGAACCTGATGAAGCACGGTATTCATTTCCAACAATTCCACCGGCGTATACATGACAGTCACTGGTCTGAAAACTGATAGTTCCGCTATTCTCACAGCCAACGATGTTGGTGCCACCGTTCAACGCTGTTATTCCTGCCTGCTCGCTTGCTTTACCGGAAATAGTTCCCTCATTTTTACAACGATAAATATCCCCATCATTGTAAGCAGTAATTCCGGCCATGCGGACATTCACTCCATACGAATTCATATTTACCCGGCTTATGCAGTCTTCTATTACTCCACCATTGTACTCTGCAATTCCTGCAACATTCCGGAATTCACTGCTATTTATCTGCATATCCCCCTCTACGGTAAGGTTACTGATTCTGCCATAGTTATTCCTAAATAATGCATTTTCTCCCTGCATTCCATAAATGATATGCCCGTTTCCATTAAAGGAACCAAATACAGTTATTCCGGAAACACCGCCTGCATATGCACTTAAATCAATGTCATTCATCAGTACATAATTTCCCCGCATCTCTCCCCCGGAGTACGCAGCCAGATCAGCTGCTGTATAAATTGCAACAGATGCATCCTGATAACTCTCTGCAGTAAATGTTTCTCCATCCACATCCTGCGCCAGAACAGTCTGCCCCTCTCCTGTTGTAAATGCCGATATAGTCAATGCGGTTACTAAAAACAAAGCTATTTTTCTTTTCATCTGCCTCTTCCTCCTGTCTCTTATTTATTGAAAACTTCCAAGATAATGTCCATCCGTCATATCCATACTGTAATAATAAACGCCATCCGTAATCAAGCCACGGGCTACCATTCCATTCCAGTGATAAAAGACAATCCGCCCCCATGGATCATAAGAAAATCCATCTGCCTTTAATGTTCCATCTGTATTTGCATATCCGTAATCCATGCCATTCGCGAACCGGAACCAGCCACTATTTTCCATTTTGCCATTTGCATTCAGATAATATACCTTATCTCCCACAAATGTAATCTGGTCTTTATAAATGTATCCCTGCGAATCAAAATAACAGGTATAACCTACACTCGGACAATACTGAAAATTACTAAATACTTCATGACCATCTGTATCAAAATAAATAATATGTACCCCATCCGGATGATAGGTCAAGCGATCCTTCATCGGTGTTCCATCTGCCTGCATATAATAAGTATAGCTTCCATCAAATATAAATTTATTGGTAACTAATGCCCCATTCCGATCATAACAACGAATATTTCCATCTACCTCACGATAAAAAGTATTGCCATTATATGAAGAAATTTTTCCAATGTAATCAGAATTGCATGCCGGTCTGTATGCACTCAGATAACTTTCCACTTCATGGTATCCCTCATTTATTGTAGCATCTGATTTGCAAAAATAATTATAATACCAGCTATTGTCTGAATCAGAATCATCCCAGGTACAATCTACAACATACCAGTTATTATCCAGCTTCACTTCGTTCCATTCATGATATGGACTGGTTACACAGATTGCAGATATGCCTGCTGCATTGCATAACAGGGAAAAGAGCTGTGCATAGCCTGCGCATACTGAGTTTCCCGTCAGTACTGCTGTTCCGCTGCTCTGATGCTTTTCCTGATTGCTGGAATCATTATCATATACGATGTTTGCACATACAATATCATGTGCTTTTTTAATTTTAAAGTAATCTGAGGATTCTGCATTAATCTCATTTATCCAGTTATTCACTTTTGCATTAAACTGGGCAGTATATTTTGCACGTACATATCCTTTCTGATAATCCGGATAAATTGCCAGTGCCACATATAGTTTTGAGCCCTGATATCCTCTAAAAGCGGATGTACCACGGACAAAATAATACTGCGGGTTTGAAAGCGTAAATATCCAAACAACTTCCCACAAATCATCTGTTGACATGCCTGTGCATTCTATGTAGTCTGTCCTTGCATAAGAAGAACCATCTACTACTGCATCCTCCTGTGTATCCAGATACTGTTCACATTCATACTGCATACTATTATATAATGTTCTCTTTTCATAAGATAACTGATTATAGTAATAGCTGGAACTGTAATCAGTACCAGAAGCACTATATGTCTTTGCCCTATATTCCTGGTCCTCTAATGAAATCGCATCAGCTACATCTTCCTCTGTCAGGGTGACTTCCATCAGTCCTGCAGGAAGATATCCCGTCTTATCTGTCACCTCATCTGCCACCGGTTCCGCCCATACATTTATCGGTAATACCTGCATCATCATCGCTACAATTGCTAATAAAGCAATTCCCCTTTTCCATCTTTTCATATTTTCTCTCCATTTCTTATCTTGATTTGTGATTGCCATATATCATCTATATTATATCAGCTTTATTCACCTCTTTTCAATAGAAAACCGCTTTCCGATTACATATAATCAGAAAGCGGCTATTCCCATATCTTATTATTTTATTTTTCTGCTATTATTACGGTCCTACATAAGTAACATATGCATTACATACATCAAGCATCTGTCCATTGGATACTCTTACTTCAACAGTCTCTCCATCATAAGTAAACTGGTGGCTGCTTGCAACACTATTTAAGAATGATGAATCATTCCACAGATTATAATAACGTCCCTCACCAGGATCGGTTGCTGCTGTAATACGATATACACCTGCGCCAATATGTACACCAACTTTTGCATTTAAATTGCAGGCAGAGAGGTTTACCGCCTGGGATGCAAGATTCGGAGTTGCTATTCCCTCAAAAAGCCAAACCGTTTCACCTGGCACTGCTGTAAAAATCAGGTTCTGATCACTCCAATCAGATCTTACTACATCATTATTACTATCATAAATTGTGAAAGCCGAACCATTTCCCTGATTTGCAATAAAATATTCACCTGCCGGCATATTTACTCCAACAATATAGTATGATGGACCATATAACGGATTAGTGTTACCAGTAGAAAAGCTTCCCAGATAATGTCCATCATCTGTAGACATACTATAATAATTATTTCCATCTGCAATTAAACCACGGGCTACCATTCCATTCCAATGATAGAATACAACTCTTCCCCATGGATCATAATCAAATCCAGAGCAGTTTAAAGAGCCATCATCAAAAGCATATCCGTAATCCACACCATTTGCAAACCGGAACCAGCCGCTATCCTCCATTTTACCATCTGCATTCAGATAATATGGTTCATTGTCTACAAAAGTAATCTGATCCTTGTAGATATACCCCTGTGAATCAAAATAACAGGTATAGCCTACGCTCGGGCAGTACTGGAAATTGCTGAATACTTCATGTCCCTTTGAATCAAAATAAATAATGTGTACTCCATCCGGATGATAGGTCAAACGATCTTTCATCGGTGTTCCATTTGCCTGTGCATAATAGGTATAGGTTCCATCAAACACAAAATCATTGATTACCATATGACCATTGCTATACAGGTGTCCATCATTACTAAGTGTTCCTGTTGTGTACGCTTTTGCAGATGTCTTGTTTACAGAAAATGCGGCAAGAATAATCCCCAGACATACCACAACCTTCATCAGTTGTTTCTTCATAAACTTCTTTCTCCATTTCTTGTTGCTCTATTGTTTTGGTTACAAATCAACTATACCAGTTCTTTTTTCCTTTTTCAACCAATTCTTTTCAGAACTAATTTGGCAGCACATCTTCTATTGAGAATCCATCCAGGAAATGTCCATCATAGTAATCCATGTTATAAAGATATACTCCATCGGAAATTATGCCACGGGCTACGATTCCATTCCAGTTGTAGAAGACAACTCTTCCCCATGGATCATAAGAAAATCCATTATTCCGCAAGGTTCCATCTGTATCTGCAAATCCGCAGTCCTTACCGTTCGCGAAGTAGAACCAGCCGGAATCTTCCATCTTACCGTTTGCATTCAGATAATATGGCACACTATCTACAAATGTAATCTGATCTTTATAGATATAGCCCTGGGAATCAAAGTAACAGGTATATCCTACAGCTTCACAATACTGGAATTTGTTAAAAACTTCATGACCATTCTCGTCAAAGTAAATAATATGTTCTCCATCCGGATGATAAGACAGACGGTCTTTCATCGGTGTTCCATCTGCCTGCGCATAATAAGTATAAGTTCCATCAAAGACAAAATCATTGATTACTTTTTGTCCTTCTGAATACAGATACTGCACTCCGTTCTCCGTCTTAAGTTCTCCCATTATGTGTGCGGTATGTGCCTCCGCCGTTATCTTATTACTGCCATGAGTCCCAGACACGCCGCAGTCTTCCAAAAATGTTTCTTCATAAATTTTATTCTCCTTCTTTGTTTTTATATTTTATGGGCATCCAAAAGGCTGCCCATATTTACCCTATTATTCTATATAATATTTATCAGTATTCATCCCCAATGAATAACTGTACCCAATAAGAACAATATAGTCCCGAAGAATTATAATAGTATCCAACTCCAAGGGCGGTATAACTTTCATCCAAGATATTTGCCCTATGTCCAGGCGAATTCATCCAGTCCTCAACTACCTCCTGTGGAGAACTCTGTCCTGCTGCAATATTTTCACCGGCAGACATATACCCATCTGTAACATATTCATCCAGCACCGTAAGACAGGATGTTCCATTTGGACGGGTATGGCTAAATAAAGTATAAATTTCCCCTGCACGGATCTGTGCTGCCTGCTGTGCCTGCTCACTTACCTTTAATGGCGGAATGTTTCTACTCAGCCGTTCTTCATTTACCAGATCAAGGACCTGAAACTGATATGTATCTGATGCTGCAACTCCAGCCGCTTTAAATCGTCCCAGATAATGACCATCACCAGTATCCATGCTATAATACCACAATCCGTCTGATATCAGACCTCTCGCTACCATTCCATTCCAATGATAAAATACAACACGTCCCTGATTGTCCTTTGCAAACTTATTATTTCTTAATTCTCCATCAGACTCAGCATATCCATAATCCATTCCATTGGCAAAGCGGAACCACCCTTTTTGTTCCAATGCCCCATTGGCATTTAAATAATACGGATTTCCATCTATGTAAGTAATCTGATCTTTATACAAATAACCCTGAGAATCAAAATAGCAATTATATCCTACACTTGAACAATATTGAAATGCATTAAAAACCTCATGTCCATTTTTATCAAAGTAAATAATATGCACCCCATCTGGATGATAGGTCAGTCGATTTGTCATCGGTGTTCCATCTGCCTGAGCATAGTAAGTATAGACTCCATCAAACACAAAATCATTGATTACTTTCTGTCCATTTGAATATAAATAACGCTGCCCATTTATATATGTAATATCTCCTGTTGTGAAAGCCTTTGCATCTATTTTATTGATACAACATATTCCAAGTACCACAACAAAAAAAGTAATTATCTTTTGTACCGTCCGCTTCATTTCTCTCCTCCTTTTTGCTTCTAATATCTAAACAGTTTTGCTATATACAGATTCACAATATTATAGCCATAGTTCTTAGCTGTCGCCCAGCCCTTTCCGTATGGATTTTCCTGTATGCCAAGCCACTCCACATAAGGTGCTGTTCCTCTTTTCACATACTGGAAGCGTGAATCTACACACGGATTATTCAGCCCGGCAGTAGATGCATAAGCTTTTAAATGCTGAACCTGCGCCCTTACTCCTTCTCTTACACTACCAAATGAATTTCCAGGTGCTCCATTTCCGGTTGCTCCAAGTCCTGCAAAATTATACTGATTAATCTGTACATCTCCACCATATCTTAAAAATCCTGTTTCCAGCATTGCCTGGCAAAATGCCACTTCTGCCTTCAATCCTTCTGCCTGACACTCCTCCAGATATATCTGGCAGAATGCCTCTATGCTCGGTGCATCGGAAGATGCATAGAATTCCGGATAAGTATTATTGGCATTATAATATGCAACCATCTGTGAAAGGCTGGTATTGGTATTTCCCATAATCTCATATCTTGCCGTCACCTGATATGCAATACAATAGTTTTCTACCGTTCCATCACTTGTTTTAGCTTCTACATATACCCAGTAATTGCCAGAGCCAGGATACCAGGATACCCAGTTACTTCCAGTCCAGTCCGTCAGTGTAGACCATGTGCTTGTACTCAAATCATATATCTGCCAACGAAAAGCCGGAGATGTGTCATTTGTATTATAGGATACTCCAAGATTAATAGCTGCTTTATCATTCACGCTACAAATTCCATTAATGGATATGTATTTATGATTATAATTTCTTGCTGCATTAAAGCAAATCGTATAGTCTTTTGTCACTCCATCTGATGTCTTTGCAGTAACATGCATCCAATAATTACCCTTATCTGGATACCACGATACCCAGTTACTTCCGGTCCAGTCTGCTACCAGATTCCACTGCTGTGTATCAAGATTATATGCTTCCCATTTAAAGGATACATTTGAATCATCACTGTCATATGCAATTCCAACATCAATTCTGTCCTCATAAATATTGTAACACATTCCGTTTAGATTTAATGTATGATGTGCATAATCCTTTTGCGAAGCAAAACACATAATCGTGTTCTTCGTCTCTCCATCCGGAGTCATTGCTTCCACATACAACCAGAAATTTCCCTGTTCCGGTTTCCATGTTACCCAGTTACTTCCGGTCCAATCTGCTACCAGACTCCATTCCTGCTTATCCAAATTATACGCCTGCCATTTAAATTTCACATTGGATGCATTACTGTCATAGGCTACACCTACATCAATGCCCTTATCCCGCATGATATAACACATTCCATTTAAATCCAAATAATACCCTGTATAATTTCTATTTGCAGCATAAGAAACAGTTTTTGTTGTCCCATTACCATTACTATCAACTGCAGCTACCTGTACCCAATAGTTTCCTTCCTTCGGCTGCCATTCCACTTTAGATTCTGTTGTCCACTCAGAAATAACACCCCAGCACTGTGTTGCAAAATCATAATATAAATACCGATACTGTACTCCTTTTGTATCTGAGCACTGTGCTGATATTTCTACAGAGTTGTTTTTATCTTGAAAATTGATTTCGTTAATCTGAAAGCCCTGTTTTAAATTGTAATATTCTGCAATGCCTTGTGCATCTGCTACACCTAATTTTTTCAGTTTTTCATCTGATGATAAATAATTGCTTGCATCTGATGCATTTGAAATAAAAGCATGTTCAACAAGTATTGCAGGAATTCCTTCTTTTTTACAGTTACGAATAACAGAATGCCAATCTCCATGTGAACCATCTGGATACATATATTCTTCATCTGGATCTTTACATTCATCCTCTCGAATAATTCCACCAACGTCAGAACGCCATGTATTCAAACCTAATGCAGTTAATTTTGATATAATTTTAGTTGCAAGTCCATTTCCTATATCACTAAAAGATGCATTATAATTCCTATTGGGATAGTAAATACCTGCACCATTCGGACTCGTACTTTTATTCGAATTAATATGTAAACTGACAAATATATCTGCATTTACACTCTTAGCATATGTCGCTCTATCTTTTAATCCTACATAACCATCTGATGTACGCGTCAGATATACTGTTACTCCTGCATATTTTTCCAATTCCTGTTTCGCATATTGAGCAATTTTAAGTGTAAGGTCTTTTTCCCTTAGTCCATTCCCTGATGCCCCCGAATCCGAACCACCATGTCCCGGATCCAGTACTACAACGATATTTCCATTGCTGCCATAAGTAGAGCGGGTAATTCCATCCTCAGACTGCTCCTGCTGCTGATTTTCAATTGCTGATGCAATAGAATCTTCGGATGTCTGATTACCATCCTCGTCAAAAGATACTACATCCATGTCAGATTCTACTGTGTCCTCATCTACCAGTTGTGCATCCGGCGTGGATTCCACATCACAGTTTACTCCATAAGATACATCCACTCCTGTTTCTGAAAGCACCTGTGTATAAACGATACCATCTACTGTAATTTCATAGCTATAAAGTGTATACACACCTGTCTGGTTTTCATCCTGATAATTTTCTGCAAACAGTATTGCATTTCCATCTATTTCAGATGCTTCTAAAGTATACTGTTCACCATCCTTATTCTGAACATACAACTTAGCAGACTCTATTACTGTTGTATCGTCACCCACACTCAGTACAATATTCTGCGTGTCGCCTATTTCTACCCTGTTTTTATCTACATATACATAATTAAGCAGTGGTACTTCTACCTGAATACCAGTTGTTTCTTCTGGCTGTCCAGTGCCCACCTGAACATCATTTGCATCTTCCGGCTGCTCAGTATCTAACTGAACATCATTTGCATCTTCCGGCTGCTCAGTATCTAACTGAACATCGGTTTTATCCTGCTGTTCCTGCTCCGTCTCAGCCTGTTGTACCGCAGTCTGTTGTTCTGTTTCTTTCGTTACATTTTCCTGCTGTTCTGTCTGGCTTTCTACTTCTGCTGCCAGGACTTTCTGCATCGGTGCTTCCCCTGCCAGCATCAGGACTGCCAGTAAACATGCTATTGCTCTTTTTAAAATTCTCTTCATTTTGTACATCTCTTCCTTACTCGTATCTATAATATTCCTTAAACCATGTTACAAATTTACCTAAACCTTCATCAATTGATGTACTCGGTTTAAAATTAAAATCATGCATCAAATCACTTACATCTGCATATGTCTGATAAACATCTCCCGGCTGCATTGGTAAAAATTCTTTCTTCGCCTCTCTACCCAAATGCTTTTCCAGTGTCTGAATATAATCCATTAACTTTTCCGGTTTATTATTTCCAATGTTATATACTTTGTACTTTGCCCCTGTCTCTATTTCTTCTGGTGGATTTGGAAGAATATTGGCAATTCCTTTTACAATATCATCAATATATGTAAAATCACGCATCATATCGCCATTGTTATAAATCTGAATTGTTTCTCCATTCATAATCTTCTTTGCAAATTTAAAATATGCCATATCTGGTCTTCCAAATGGTCCATATACCGTAAAGAAACGAAGTCCGGTTGCCGGTATTCCATATAACTTGCTATAACAATGTGCCATCAATTCATTGGACTTCTTGGTTGCCGCATAAAGACTTACCGGATAATCCACTTTATCTTCCACTGAAAACGGTACTTTTTTATTTGCTCCATAAACCGAACTGGAAGATGCATATACTAAATGTTCTACTGGATAATGTCTGCAACACTCCAATATATTATAAAAACCAACCATATTAGATGACATATATGCATCCGGATTATCAATGCTATATCTTACACCAGCCTGTGCTCCGAGATTTACTACGATATCAAAAGAATACTCCTGAAATAATTTTCCCAATGTTTCTTTATCTGCAAGATCACCCTTAATAAATGTATATCCTTCTCTTCCTTCCAAATCCTTTAATCTGTCATACTTTAACTGGACTTCATAATAATCATTCAGATTATCATATCCAATAACTGTACAATCATATTCTAATAATTGTTTACTCAGATGATAACCGATAAAGCCAGCTCCACCAGTAACAAGAATTATTTTTCCTTTTAATTCTTCTGTTCCTCTGCTCATTACACTTCCTCCATTAATTTATGCTTGTATTTCCAATCCTTTTCATTTTAACGCAAAATTTTCCATCTAACAAGAGCAGATGCAAAAAACAGGCAGTAACAAAAGTTACCGCCTGCGCCATTATCTTCCAATTGAATAATACTCTACGCCGCACCTTTTCATTTCATCTGTATCATATAGATTTCTTCCTTCATATGTTTCATAATTATAAATTTATAGTACTCTTCTACTGTGCATTTGTAAACCCATAACACTGTTGGTCAACCAGATTACCTGATGCATCATATAAATTAAACAGTGTCCAATAGTATCCCGGTACCGGCTGCCAGGTCGTCCACAAGGTATTTCCCTGGGTTCCACACTTACCGGTAGTATAAATCCAGGCGTCCTTTCCCTGCACATACAGATTGCAGTCTAATATCTGCATTTCATAATAATAACCTAGGTTATTAAAGCTCTGGATACCAATTAAATATCCATTTCCTGCCGGGTCAGGCATCTGGCAGATTGCTTCTATTGCATGGCGGTAATTAACTCCTACTGTGGTATTTACCACAGTTCCCTGTG
>ULRR01024946.1_pt1 | contig 14826 bp, 13 predicted proteins | sample 1955651 | NCBI WGS metagenome assembly ULRR01 (sample SAMEA4835688, study PRJEB28245) | human gut metagenome | biome: gut microbiome; material: fecal sample | place: Denmark | collected 2008
GTCAGGCCGGGACTACTTGCCGCCCGCCGCCCTTTAAGGCGCACTGAAGCTTAAAGCAAATCGCTATTATATTAAACAAACTAAAATTTCCCGCTCGACCCGCCGTGAGAACGGCCGCTTGAGCTTCTATGGCTGCTCGAACCGCCGCCCCCCGATCTGCCCGAAGAAGAATTATTCGTAGGTTTAGCAGTTTTAGCAACTGTGCGATAAAGGAATAAATCATTGGCCAGGGTAAGCTCAAAATTGCCGGCATACTGCCGCGCATCAACCTGCGGCCGCACGCTCTTAAGCTTGCTCTTCATGCTTCCGGTAACTATTAACGCCGCAATAAGGCCTACGATCAAGCTTCCGACAACGAATATAAGCCAGTTGGATTCTTCTTCCCTCGCAACGGCACCGCCTCCAGGCATGTTATTGGTATCATAAGGAATGTACTCCTCCGCCTCGTTAAGATAATCCTCTACCAGCGTCAAAAAACATTCAAAAGCCGAATAATAGTCGCCTTCACTTAAGTATGGCACTATTTCATCGCTCATATAATCCAAGCCGTAATCAGTAAAAACCTCCAGCCCGCGGCCGCAGGTGGAAATTGCCCAATCCCGGTATTCCATGCTTACCAGCATAAGGATACCGTCGGCATCCGTTCCGTAGCCATAGCCGTTATAGTCAAAATAATCATCCGCATAAGCTTCGGCGCTCTTCCCATCAAGCGAATCCACCGTCACAATAACAGCGTCAAACTGATATTCCTGCGCGATATCTTCAATCTGCCCGCGCAGCCTTTCCTCCTGAGAATCTGTTAAAAGCCCGGCCATATCATTTACCCTGTCCGGCTCGGCAGCATTAGCGGCAGGGATTAAAAAAATCAGCAGTACGGCCAGTAATGCCGTCAACCTCTTCATATTATCCCTCCCAGCAGCATGATAATGGCGGCAGCGGCGGCCCCTCCGGCAAAGACTCCGAAAAACCAGCGCCAATACGCTCCCTTATCCATGGGCAAATCACCTATAAATTTACCCGTCTGGCCGTTCATGGCAAATGTATAAGTCTTGCCCTTATAAACGCTGTTCAGCAGCCACACTGGCAGCAGAGCATATTTTACATGCCCGCCGGTGAAATTAACTGATAATTGTTCGGGCAGGCAGGTGGCATATCCCTTAATTGTACTGGCCAAAGCGCTTTGGGCGCTGTTTTTTATACGCTGATTCGCTCTCTCAATGCACGCGTCCGAGTTCATATCATATTTATCAGCCAAATAGCCGGCCAGATACGCCGTTTTAAAATCCACGGCCTCGCTTAGGTCAAAAGGTTCCAGCGCTTCCATAAGGGTATCGTCTATCTTGCTGGAACCATCTACCGGCACTCCCGCAAAATCCATATTGCCGTCCCTGAATATCCTGAAATGAAGGGTTTCGGTATAATTATACTTGCTGTCGCTCCAGAAGCGCACTTTAGTGCCCTTGAACCGGCCTGATGCCTGAGCATTGCACCCAAAAAGCCAGAAGGGCACATAAATCCCCTTAACCTCTTCAATATGGCTTTCGCTCTTAAATTCCTTAGGCAGCAGCCGTTTCCCTTTAAGATGGCCCGCCAAAGCATTTTTTGCCGCCTGCTTATCCAATTTAAAGGGGATGACCAAATCCGGCTTAAGCATTCCTGAAAGCCGGGATTTAACCACTATTGAACTTCCGCAGTAGGGACAGCTGATAGAGGCGGTATTTTGGTCGCCCACCACTTCGCCCCCGCAGGAAGAGCAGCAGAAAACCGCCATATTTTCAGCGTCCTCCCATTCCTCCGACGGGCCGGAAGTCCATTCCTGCTTATCCTCGTGCTCCTTATTAAGCTCACTCTGATACGCCTTTAAATCCTCCGTATCAAATTCAGTATCGCAATAAGGGCATTTTAATTTCTGCAAATTAGGGTCAAATGCCAGGCTGCCTCCGCAACATGGGCATTCAAATTCCATTGTATCCGCCATAATCCTCCTCCAATACCACTATTTTAAAAACAGCTCCCCGATACGGCAGCTTTCACTGCCTGCTGTGCGTCAGCCGGCTTTTCCGCACCGGTCCGCAGCGCTATAAGGCAGTCCCAGCTATTTAACATCGCCGTCGTCAAATTTATCCCCGCATTCAGGGCAGAATTTGGGCGGGTGCGCCGGATCCTCAGGTTCCCAGCCGCATTTGTCGCACTTATACAAAAGCGCGCCCGCCGGCTTTTTCTTTCCGCATTCAGAACAGAACTTGCCTTTATTAACCGTGCCGCAGGAGCACGTCCAGCCCGTTTGGGGCTTTTCCGCGCCGCATTCGGAGCAGAATTTCCCGGTATTATACGCGCCGCAGGAGCACCTCCAGCCCTGCTCCTCCTGAGGCTGGGCCTGCTGTGTGCCCATCTGTCCGTTCTGGGCCTGAGCGTTCTCCCGCCCCATTGCAAATAAATTCTGCGCGTTTGCGCCGCCTGCCTGCTGGGCCATGCCCAGGCCCATAAAGCCCATCATGGCTCCCCCCTGATTCTCTGCGGCCGCCCGCATTGCATCCGACTGAGCGCCTATAAGGGTAGCCGCAGCCATATTGGGGTCGCGCATAACGGCGCTTTTCTGGAGCTGCTTTATCATCTCCTCGTCCTCTGGAGAAGCAGTGACCGAATTTATTCCGAAGGACGCCACCTCTATACCCCGTAATTCCTTCCATTTTTCCGAAAGCACTTTATTAAGCGCGTCGGCCATCTCCATTGTATGCCCCGGCAGAGCGCTGTAGCGCACGCCCATAGCTGAAATCTGCGCAAAAGCAGGCTGAAGGGCGGTAAGCAACTCGGTCTTAAGCATGCTGTCTATTTCAGAGCGGTTGTAGCTGCTCTGCACATTGCCGCATACATTTGTATAAAAGAGCAGCGGATTAGTTATCTTATACGAATATTCGCCGTTGCAGCGTATGGAAATATCTATATCCAGCCCGATATTTTTATCCACTACCCTGAAAGGCACCGGACTGGCAGTACCATATTTATTGCCCACAATCTCCTTGGTGTTAAAATAATACACTCTTTGGTCCTTGCCGGTATCGCCGCCGTATGTAAAACGCCGTCCTAAGGTTTTAAAAGTCTCTATAATGCTTTTTCCCAGGCTGCCGGCAAAAATGCTGGGCTCAGTGGATTTATCAAAGGTATATTCGCCGGGCTCGGCGCACACCTCTACTACCCTGCCCTGCTCCACTATCATCATGCATTGTCCGTCGGCTACAGCTATTCCGCTTCCGTTAGAAATGATGTTATCGCTCCCCCTGGTATTGCTGGAACGTCCCGAAACCCTTTTCTGTCCCTTGACGGCCAGAATATCCGCGCTTAATGAATCACAGTAAAAAAACTCCTTCCATTGGTCGGCTAAGGTGCCGCCCAAAGCTCCTATGCCCGCTTTAATAAGTCCCATAAGCAATAACTCCTTCCGCACGCTTAAATTATTTTTTCACACCAGTTTTTGTTGACAAAAGCCCGCGTATTAAATATGCACTGAATCTGCTTGTGCCTTTATTCCTCATGCTCTTATCAAAAAATATTCCGGTATATGCAAATATATTCTCTTGTTAATATTAAAGCATATTTTTTCGCCAAAGTCCAGAAAAATCCGCAATCCCAACGCTGGGAAAATACTCCGGCGCCGGGCGCGCGGGCCGCCGGGCGGGATTATATTATATTTGCGCCCGGCAGGGCGCAAATGCGGCGCCTGAAAAAATAGGAGCGGAAAGGTAAATAGGCCGAGAAATAAAAGCTTGAGCGGGAAAAACAGCCGGGGCGCCTCCTTAAAAGGGCGGGGGGGCGGCCCTTAAGCATCTTTTATTAAAGGCAAAAAATAACGGCCTCCCGCCTAATGGCCGGAAGCCGTTTAAATATGCTGCAAAATCAGCCCTGCTTGGGCGCGCCTACGGGACATACTCCCTCGCAAGCGCCGCATTCAATACAGGTTTCAGGATCAATCTGATACTTGCCGTCACCCTCCGAAATAGCGCCGACAGGGCATTCAGCCTCACAAGCGCCGCAGGAAATGCAGTCATCGCTTATAATATATGCCATGGTTTTCACCTCCTCCAAAAATTGAGCATGAGGCCAAGGCCTCATAGTTAATTGCCTCTTGTTTGAAATCTATTATAACATAAACGGGATTATTTGCAAGGGATAAATTAATCTAAAATAGCCTTAATTTCCTCATCCAGAACTATTTCTTCCTCTTTGGCGCCTTTGGCTTTGGCCTGGCCCGAATTTTTCATTACTTTTATATCCTTCGCCTCGTATTCCCTTATATCCACAGTGTCCCCCGGCAGCTGCAATTTCACCTTGACCCGTTCCTTAAGCAGGTTTAATTCGCATACCTTGCCCGTGCCGTCAGGTGTTTTAACTTCGGCATTAATTCGGGGCAGCGCCTTGCGGGCCTTTTCGTAATAGTTCTGCTCATATTTAAGGCAGCACATCAATCTGCCGCAAAGCCCGCTTATCTTTGTAGGATTAAGCGAAAGCCCCTGTTCCTTTGCCATTTTTATGGATACCGGCTGAAAATCTGATAAAAACGCATTGCAGCAGCAGGGCAGACCGCAGGGGCCTAATCCGCCCAGCAGCTTAGCCTCGTCTCTTGCGCCTATCTGCCTTAATTCTATTCTGGTTTTAAAGGTCTGAGCCAAATCCTTAACCAGGTTCCTGAAATCCACCCGGCCGTCCGAAGTGAAATAAAAAACTATTTTAGCGCCGTCAAATGTATATTCCACCCGCACCAGCTTCATATCCAGCTCATGCTCCGCTATTTTGCGCGAAGCCGTCTCAAAAGCCTTCTGTTCCTTATTCTTGTTCTCCTCCAGCTGCTGGTAATCCTGCTGGGAGGCCACCCTTATTATCTCCTTAAGCGGCGCTACTATCTCCTCGTCAGGCACTTCTTTTGTGCCTATTGTCACCTCTCCGAACTCTACCCCCTGAACTGTCTCTACTATAACTCCCGAACCAGCTTTTATAACATATCTGCCGGGGTTAAAATAATATACCTTGCCGGAATTCCTGAAGCGAACTCCTATTATCTTTGCCATTTAGTCTCTCCCTTAGTAAAATAATAAGCCAGGCCGTCCAGCGCAAGCGCAGGATTAACATTAGCCTCAAGCCTGCGCGCCGCGTCCTCGACATATCCCAGCCTAGCCAGCGATTTAACATCGCCCGCACGAATAAGCCGCTCTTCCATAAGCGGGAGCAGCTCGTCCATTTTGTCCTTTGCACCTCTTAAAAGCTCCGATACCTGAGCTGCGCTCAAATGGTCAGCCTGCGCGCATAATCTGTCCGCCAAAGAGGCAATGTCCCAAAGTTCCCCGTTCTCCATAAGGGCAACGGCCCGCCCGATATTGCCGCCTGCCAGCGAAGCCGCCTGAGCGCACTTTTCATTTCCCGGATAAAGCTGACTGAGCTGATTAAATATCATTTGGTCCGAAAAGCCCGTCATGCGCACCAGCCTGCACCTCGACCGCACCGTGGGCAGGAGCTGCCCGGCATTTAAGGCCAGCAGCATAAATATGCTGTCCCCGGCAGGCTCCTCCAGAGTTTTAAGCAGACAGTTCTGCGCTTCGGCAGTAGCCGTGTGCGCATTTTCCACTATATAAACTCCGTAGTCCGCTTCATAGGGTTTCAGGGCGGATTCCTCAATCAGCGCGCGCATATCCTTAACTGAAATACGCTTATTAGAGCTGTAGTCATGAATATCCGGATGCACGCCCTCAAGCGCACGGCGGCAGCTTGAGCAGGTCAGGCACGCCCTCTTTTCTTGGCACACAACTAAAGCGGCCGCCAGCCGGGCCAGCGTCCTTTTGCCCGCTCCGGCAGGGCCTTCAATGATATAGGCGTGAGCGGCGCGCCCCTGCGTAAAACTGCGCTTTATATCCTCAAACTGCTTTGAATTAAGGACAAGCTGGTATCTCTCAAACATCAGAATTTACTGAATTTAACCACGTCCAGCACAAATACCGTGGCTCCCCCTACCATAATTTCAATATTGGAGGACATGCCCATATTCATGGATATATCCAGAGATGTGCTGTTGGCGGAAACCATCTGCTTTCTGCTCTTGCATATGCTTTCGATAAACTCCAGCGCATGCTCCAGCTTTTCATCCTCCACGCCCAGCAGCAGAGTAGTATTGCCCGCGCGCAGGAATCCGCCCGTGGTAGCAAGCTTGGTTACTCCGTAACCCTCCTTCATAAGTGAGCTTATAAGCCTACCGGCATCCTCATCCTGAACAATAGCTATTATAAGCTTCATGACTATACCTTTCTGTCCCCGCATCATGGGACCATTTATATTATAAACAGAACGTCTGCCCGCTTTAAGGGCAAACGCAAAATTAGTGCTCATATATATTATATAGCAAATTTAAGTCAACTGCAATAGCTAAGTTAAATTTTTATTTTCCATTTTAATTAAAAATATAAAAGTGCCCTGCAATGATGCCAGGCGCATGCCCTGCGCCCCCTTTTCGGGCGGGGGGCGGCCGTGGCCGCCAATATTAAAGCGGGCCGGGGATAAAAATGAGTTACAGCAGTCAGAATTAACGCAGATATCTAAAAACCGGCAGAATCCGCATCCATTCCCGGCCTGCGAGGGGCGCAGCCCCTCTCCCTGATTGGGCGGGGAAAAGGAGCCGCTGCTTAAAACCTTATTACCCTCAGTTTGCAAAGAACTATACGGTCAAAAAGTATAACACATGCGTCCTGTTGCATTGCTTTGACTCCAAGTACGCCCGGTACATGTCGTTTAAAAGCGCGCTTTACTTGGCACAAATTTTATGCCTTCTGCTTCTACAGCCCCAAACCGAAAGAATTTCTTCATTCCCAGGGCAGACGAAGGAAACGTACCGGGGAAGTACGCCGATTGAGGATAACGCGGAAAATGAAGAAGTTACCCCGTTTTGGGGCGTATATCCCCTTGTCAATTTAGGATAATCTTTAAAAATTACTCTAAAGCCTAGCGCCTGGTTCCGACAAAAAACACCGCCACCGTACCCGGCCCTGAATGCGAGCCTATAACCGGCCCTATATAATTTATTTTAAATTTGCAGTCGGGATATTTTTCGGCTATGAGCGCGCGCACATGCTCGGCGTCCTCCAGGCAGTCCCCATGACTGATAAATATGGTCTGCCCGTTGACATTCTCCCCCTGCTGGTCTATCTTATCTACCAGCCCCCGCAGCGCCTTGGCCCTGCCCCTGGTCTTTTCCATGGGAATTAATTTTCCGTTGTCATCCGTATGCAGCACCGGCTTTATGGATAAAAGGCTTCCCACAAATGCCGCCGCGCCTGTCACCCTTCCCCCTCTGCGCAGAAAATGCAAATCGTCCACGGTAAACCAATGATTTATTTTCAATTTATTGTTTTCAAGCCATTGAACTGTCTCTGCCAAATCCATACCTTCCTTAAGGCGGCAGGAGGCGTAATAAGCCATAAGCCCCAGACCCATGGAAGCCGCCAGGGAATCCACAATCTCCAGGGTACGCTCCGGAAATTTCTTTCTCAGTTCCTCCGCCGCTATGCAGGCGCTCTGATAAGTACCGCTTAGCCCTGAAGAAAAAGCAAGATATAAAATATCGTCTCCCTGTTCAAGATAAGGTGTAAAAAACTCGATAAAATCCACGCTGTTTATCTGACTGGTCTTGCTTATGCTGCCGTTCCTTAGCGCCTGATAAAACTCGTGAGGGTTCCCGTCATCAAGAGTATGCAAAAAATCCTTGCCGTCTATCGTGTAACTCATGGGAATAGCCAGGATCCCATATTCATCACACATTTCCTTAGTTAAATCGCAGCACATATCAGTTATAAGCCTTATCATTCTCTCACATCCTATTTTATATTTTTATTAATTATTATCTTGACCATCCCTGCGGAAACATCCCGCTATTGCGAGAATCAGTCCTGCCGTTCCTATTATCAGGCTGATATAAGCCGCTCCGCCCGTAATCATTTCAATCAATATGGCAAATAATATAATAGCGATCCCTAACCCTATTTTTTGCATTAGACTTTTCCTCCAAAAATATAATATCCGGCTCGCCCAATAGAAGCAAGACTTTTAGCATGACATTATTTTACAAACAGCAAATATTTACAATCGGATGATTCTTTATTAATACTTTGTTAATAGTTTAATCAGTCAAATAAACTTTATTTCCCCATAACGTCCTTCTCAAAATCCCATGCTTCGGAGGAAATGCTCTTATTGGTACAATACATTTTATATAAAATCCAGCTTATAAGCCGGTCGGGCAAAAAGCGTTTTATAAAGCAAAGCGCTCTATACCCCCCTCCGGCCGTCATTCTTACGGGCGGATTTTTCATGTTCAGCGCCTTTATGGCCACTCCGGCCGCTTTTTCCGGAGGCATGCCCTTCTGCTCGCTGACAGACATGGCGTTTACCGCACTGCAAAATGCACGGCGGTACGCTTTGCTCTCCTTCGTCTCAAGGGTATACCGGCGGTTATGAGTAAAGCCGGTATGCACATCCCCTGGCTCTATCACGCACACCTTTATCCCATAGGGGCGCGTTTCGTTCCTCAAGGCTTCGCTTAATCCTTCCAGCGCAAATTTAGAAGCGCTGTACATACCCTGAAAGGGCAGTCCGAAAATCCCCCCTACCGAACCCATATTTATAATATATCCCCCGCCCTGTTCCCTCATGCGGCCTAAAACCGCCCTGAGAACACGCAGCACTCCGTAAAGGTTGCAGTCCATCTGCTGGTCAAGCTCGTTTGGATTCGTCTCTTCCACAGCTCCGGCAATACCCGTTCCGGCACAGTTGATTACCCCATAAATATTCTTGGACACAGAGAAAATATATTCAAAAGCCGTTTCAACCGAAGCATCATCGGTAACATCGCATTTTACCTGCAAAATAACGCCTGCGCCCTGCGCGCGCTTTTCCCCCGTTTGAGCGCTGCGGGAGAGCGCAAAGACATTTGCTCCCCTCTGGGCAAGCAGATTAGCCGCCGCCCGGCCTATGCCGGAGGAAGCCCCTGTTACCACTATATTTTTGCCTGTAAAATCCATGCTCCCGGCCTCCTGTCACCCCAAAATCCATTCTTCTGCTGCGTATTGTTTTCCAATTATATTGTCTATTCTATATTTATTCTAAAATATGTCCATGGCGCCTTTTGGGGCGGATAGCTTATAAATGTGCGCTTATCCTTGAGCGTGGGATGAATAAAACTTAATTTTGCGGCATGCAAGGCAAGCTGCTGTCCCTTTTTATTTAAATCGGGTCCATATTTCTGATCCCCGTAAAGAGGGCATCCGAGGCCCGCCATCTGAACCCGTATCTGATGTGAGCGGCCTGTTTGCAGACTTGCTTCTATTAACGAAAGCTTTCCCTCGGATGGATGATTAACAGTCTGGAGCAAGCGGTAATTTAAAACAGCCTCCTTAGCTCCCTCGGTAGCGGCAGGGACTATGCGCACCATATTTGCGGCGGTATCCTTTAAAAGATAGTTTTTAATTTCTCCTGCACGCATTTTCGGCTCGCCCCTGACTACAAGCAGATACTGCCTGCCCAGTTCCCTTGAGCGCACCTGCGCCGAAAGCCGTGCGGCGGCTTTAGAGGTTCTGGCCAGCACCACCAGCCCGCCGGCCGGCCTGTCCAGGCGGTGTACAAGTCCTATATAAGCCGTCCCCGGCTTATTATACTTTTCCTTAACGTATTCCTTTACCATGCTCAATAAATCAGCGTCCCCGCTTGAATCGGCCTGAACGGGCAGATTATTGGGCTTATCCACCACTATACAATGATTATCCTCGTATAAGATTTGCAGTTTAGGCATATAAATTCCTCGTTTTTCTCCTGTTTTTCATGTTTGGGCAAAACTGCGCAAGCCGGCAGCATTGCACATCAGAATATTTTCCAGGCGGTCCAAAACAGCCGGAAGCTTACAGCAAAATATATTTTTAGCCGTCAATCCTTCTGCCAGCGCCCCGAAGCGCCGCACGGAAGTATAATGCCGCCCCGGGTAACAGGCAGGCCAACTTCCTGAGCGTCCACTCTTCCTCCAAGATTTTTAGTCAGCTTTGTCAGTATATTATACAGCACCAGCGGCTGAAGCCCCGTGGTATAACTGTTTATCAATATAAAGAGCGGATTGTCTGAAAGCACGTTCATGCAAAGAGAAACAAACGGATAAAGCTCGTCCTCCAGCTTCCAGATTTGGCCCGAAGGCCCGCGGCCGTAGCTGGGCGGATCCATTATAATGCCGTCATATTTGTTCCCCCGGCGTATTTCCCGTTCTACAAATTTCCGGCAGTCGTCCACTATCCAGCGCACAGGCTTATCCGCCAGTCCCGAAAGCGCAAGGTTTTCCCTGCCCTGAGCCACCATGTTCTTCGCCGCGTCCACATGCACCACAGCAGCGCCCGCCTGGGCCAGCGCTGCGGTAGCTCCGCCGGTATAGCCGAAAAGGTTCAAAACCTTCACCGGCCGCTGCGCGCGCTCTATCAATCCGCTCATCCAGTCCCAGTTAGCCGCCTGCTCCGGGAAAAGTCCCGTATGCTTAAAGCCCATGGGCTTTATTTTAAACGTCAGGCCTTTGCGTGAAACCGTCCAGCTTTGTGGAACTCTTCCCGGAAAGCTCCAGGCGCCTCCGCCTTTATCCGAACGCCTGTATATTCCGTCCACTCTGTCCGGCTCCTTAAAATACGGCCATATAACCTGCGGATCAGGGCGCAATAGGTATACCTCTCCCCAGCGCTCGTATTTCATACCGTCGCCCGTATCTATTATCTCATAATCCTGCCAGTCGCCGGCTAAAAACATCTCCTAAAACGTCCTTTCGCTGCCTAACCAAGCGCGCCGCCCCGGCTCCGGGCGGGCGCTGTAAAATCAGGGCTATATCTCTAAGCGGCTCTGGGTGGGGGAGGCGGGGGCGGCGCAGCCTGCACGGGCCGCAAAATCCCTGCTTAAATGATCAAAGCTTTTGCGCCGGCACAGAACCCAGCACCTTCTCACCTCTCCCCAATCTGCCAAGCCCGTTTGTTATATCTTCTTAATTTCCGCAATGCATCGGCTTCCGTTTATATCCAGTTCCCGGCCCTTAGAAGGCGCAAAAACCAGTTTATCGCAAAGCACGTCCCCGCAAAGCTGTTCGCTGTGCTTTTCAATAGCTTCTTTGAGCGCCCCCTGAGCGTCCAGCGTCAATTCTATATGATCGGTCACTTCCAGGCCCTGCTCCTTTCGCGCGTTCTGTATCTTGCTTACCAATTCGCGCACATATCCTTCTGCTATAAGCTCGTCATTCAGCGCCGTATCTAAAACAACAACTATGCCGCCGTCTGATTCAGACACAAAACCCTCACGGCTTACAGCCGTTATGAGCAAGTCCCCCTGGCTGAGCTCTATATTTGTACCTGAAAGCTCAAAGGAGTAAACGCCGCCGTTTTTCACCGCCTCTACAATAGTGTTCCCGTCCGCCTGCGCCAGATATTTGCCTATTTCGCCCAGCAGCCGCCCGTATTTTGGGCCAAGGGTACGCATCTGCGGCTTAAGGCTGTATGACGTAAACCGGCTGTCATCTTTAAGGTATTCAACCGCCTTTACGTTCAATTCGTCGGCTATAAGCGCAGAAAACTCATCGGGCAGCGTCCTTTCACTCTTAACATATATTTTAGAGAGAGGCTGACGGTTCTTTATGCCGGCGCTTGCACGGCAGGCTCTGCCCAGCACTACTACCGACAGCACCAGTTCCATATGCTCTTCCAGCGCTTTGTCAATAAACGCCTTATCCGAAACGGGGAAAGCGCAAAGATGCACACTCTCCGGCTCATCCTGCTTAAGCCCGCGCACAAGGTTCTGGTACATGGCTTCAGCCATAAAAGGCGTAAAAGGCGCGCTCAGCTTTGCCATGACGCATAAAACGGTATAAAGGGTCATATACGCGCTTATCTTATCCTGGGTCATCTCGCTTCCCCAGTATCTCTCCCGGCAGCGTCGCACGTACCAGTTGCTTAACTCGTCGGTAAATTCAGCCATAGCACGCGCAGGCTCGGTTATAACGTAATTTTCTAGCGATTTATCCACAAAGTCAATCAGGCTGTTAAGCTTGGAAAGTATCCATTTGTCCATCAGGGAAAGCTTATCATATTCCAGCTTGTATTCATACGGATTAAACTGGTCTATTTCAGCGTACAGCACATAAAAAGCATAGGTATTCCAAAGGGTGCCCATGAATTTACGCTGCGCCTCGCTTACCGCCTCAAGAGAGAATCGTGAAGGAAGCCAAGGAGAAGAACCGGTATAAAAATACCATCTTACGGCGTCGGCGCCCTGAGCGTTAAGCGCATCCCAGGGGTCCACAACATTTCCCTTGTGCTTGCTCATTTTTACTCCGTCTTTATCCCCGACATGCCCCAGCACTATGCAGTTCTTAAACGCAGGGCTGTCAAAGAGCAGAGTAGAAATAGCCGAAAGGGAATAGAACCAGCCTCTGGTCTGGTCTATGGCCTCGCTTATAAAATCCGCAGGAAAATGCTCTTTAAAAATCTCCTGATTTTCAAAGGGATAATGCCACTGAGCAAAGGGCATGGAACCCGAATCAAACCAGCAGTCTATAACCTCAGGCGCCCTGTGCATCTCGCCACCGCATTTTTCGCATTTTATGGTCAATGGGTCAAGATAAGGCTTATGCAGTTCGATATTTTCAGGTGCTCCTGTTAATTGAGATAATTCCTCCCGGCTGCCTACGACATGGAAATGCCCGCATTCGCATTCCCAAACAGGCAGAGGCGTTCCCCAGTACCGCTCACGTGAAAGGGCCCAATCCATCACGTTTTCCAGGAAATTACCCATCCTGCCCTCTTTGATTGTTTCGGGTATCCAGTTTATTTTGCGGTTATTTTCAATCAATTTGTCCCTTACGGCAGTCATGCGTATAAACCAGGTCTGGCGCGCATAATACAAAAGAGGAGTGTCGCACCGCCAGCAATATGGGTAGCTGTGCTCGAATTCCAGCGTTTTAAAAAGCAGGCCTTTAGCTTTTAAATCCTTGATTATAAGCTTATCAGCGTCTTTAACGAATATTCCTGCATAGGGAACAGCTTCAGGCACAAACTTGCCCTGTGCGTCCACCATCTGCACAAAGGGCAAATCGTTATCCCTTCCCACTCTTGCATCGTCTTCACCAAAGGCGGGAGCAATATGCACTATTCCGCTGCCCGAATCCAGAGTTACATATCCGTCGGCCACCACATACCAGGCGCGCTTTTTAACCTTTGCAAAATCGAACAAAGGCTCGTATTCCATGCCGCAGAGCTCTTGTCCCTTAACGGTTTGAACTATTTCAAAATCTTCTCCCAGCACGTTTACAAGCGCTCCGGCCAGGATATAAGTTTTTCCATCCTGACGGGCATAGACGTAATCCTCTGCGGCGTTCACGCACAGCGCCACATTGCTCGGAAGCGTCCAGGGCGTAGTAGTCCAGGCCAGAAGATAGGTTTCTTCCATACCTTTAACCTTAAAGGCCACAAAAGCCGAAGTCTCTTTTACATCCTTATAACCCTGAGCCACCTCGTGGCTGGAAAGAGCGGTGCCGCAGCGGGGGCAGTAGGGCACAATTTTATGTCCCTTATAAAGCAGTCCCTTTTCAGCTATCTTTTTAAGAGCCCACCACTCTGATTCTATATAATCGTCTTCATAGGTAACATACGGATGCTCCATATCCGCCCAGTAAGCCACATGGTCGCTCATCTTTTCCCATTCGGACTTATACTTCCAGACGCTTTCCTTGCATTTCTGTATAAACGGCTCTATACCGTAGCTTTCTATCTGAGGCTTGCCGTTTATGCCCAGCTGCTTTTCCACCTCTAATTCAACAGGCAGCCCATGGGTATCCCAACCCGCTTTGCGCAGAACTTTATAGCCTTTCATGGTGCGGTAACGGGGAATAAGGTCTTTAATAGCGCGGGTAAGCACATGCCCTATATGAGGCTTGCCGTTAGCCGTCGGCGGCCCGTCGTAAAAGGTAAACTCCTGCCCGTCCGCATTTTCCTGCACGCTTTTTTCAAAGATGTGGTTCTCCTTCCAGAAATCCAGCACCTCCTGCTCGCGCTTTACGAAATTCAATCCGGTATCCACTTTCTTATACATTTTCATTCCTCCATTATCCTTAAGAAAACAAAGGCTTTGCACTCTAACAAAATGCAAAGCCTTAAAAAACCATTGTAGAGCAGGGCACGGGCGTTCAAAGCTAACGTCTTATGCCTGAGCATATTAACGGGCGCTCTGCCGTCCGGGCCTACTGTTAAAAATTTCGTCCCGGCCCCTCCAGGGCGATACCTCTTATTTTTCTCCCTGCCTCCTCGCACCAAACGGACGGCTCTCTTAAGGGATTTTATAAATAAGAGGCTCCCTTTCCCAGGGTTTAAATTTATTTACCGATATTATATCCCGGCAGTGCTTTGTTGTAAAGGACTTTTTGGCACTAATGCTAGTTTAAAACCAGATATAATGTCTCCAGCGGAATTCCGCGCGAAGCGCGCTGGCCGCGGGTGGGATTATATATAATAATGCGCGCGGAACGAAAGCGGATAATAAATGGATGGATAATTATGCATAAATATATTTAATAAATATGCCAAAAGGTTTCGCGCGCATTAGGGCGCAAAATAAAACGTGAGTAAAAAGAATACCGTTGGTGAAAAAATAAATTAATTAGAAAGGAAAAATAATGGTGCGCCCACCTTTAAAGGGCGGGGCGGCCCTTTAAATAAATCTGTGACAAATTTCTAAACAGTATTCGCTTTAAGCGGGACGGGTTCGCCCGCCCGTTTGCCCGGCTCT